>Ga0256914_1000120_pt1 | contig 75388 bp, 60 predicted proteins | sample HulkmetaG_FD_191571 | JGI IMG/M metagenome (GOLD analysis project Ga0256914, IMG submission 191571) | Hydrothermal chimney microbial communities from Main Endeavour vent field at the Juan de Fuca Ridge, Pacific Ocean - Hulk | ecosystem: Environmental > Aquatic > Marine > Hydrothermal vents ...
CCTCTTCCATACCCACACAATTGGACTACAAATCCAGTTAGGATTACCATTACTGCAAAGAATGAATCATTATTGTATTATGGAGTAACTGAGTTCATTCTGGGAGAGTATCAGAAACCAATAAGTAATACTACAGATACAGTTAGTTCTTTATATACAGTACACACTGTAGTAAATAAAACAATAAAGAAACTAGATATAGATACCCTATCATTAGAACCTGTACAACTTCTAAACAATACAAGTGTTTTCAATAATGATTTTGAAGAAATATATGTAAAAGATGATAAGCTTATTGCCGTTGGGTTCGTATCAGCCACCTATACTGATACCAATGGAAATACAGTAACAGCAACCAATGATAATATAGCTGTATTTGATATAGGTCTTAAATCATTAGTAAAGACCAGTACGATTACAGGTACCGTAGTACAAGATGAAGTAACCAAAGAACTCTATACTATAGATCATTATACAGGCACTTTTTCTAGTCTGGATATTGATACCTTAACAGAATCAACGATTGTTGCTCTACCACAACCTACATATAGTGTATTGCTTCGTGATAAAGTAGCATATGTGTTATCAAAAGCACATACTGTTGGCGGTGAGGAGCAACTATCTTTATATAAGATCGATATTCCAACAGGGACGTTTTCTGAGATATCGACAATAAAGAATTATAATCCAACTACATCTTCTATGAATCCTTCTTTTAGTCCTGGAGATATAGCATACCAGAAAACAGATGATAAAGATTTATTAGTTATTAGAATTTTTAATACGACTCCGTTGAGTAGCGATACTACCATACCCCAGGTAAATGGTATCAATCTTACAACAGATGTAGGTACTATAGATTCCGGTGTATTGAATTATGTGGTGGTAGATGTAGATGGTGCGCCTTGGGTGGCTTTCCACTCTATGGCATGGGCAGTTCATCCAACCTTCTTACAAGAGCCAGGTATTGCTTCTATCCCAAGAAAAACATTAATGGTAGACGATGAATATGTTTCTTATTTTTCATATAGGAAATCTCCAGACAATTACAGACTTTCCTACACACCAGTAACTTCCACTCTTAGAGGTGTAATTCAAAATCCAGTATCAAAAGACCCAGTATATTGGACTAAGATTTCCGATATAGTACAGATATCGCCAGGCAAGTATTTGGTTATTGGTAAAGGACAACACAAACACGGTGGGACACTTTCTACAACTAGTGCTGTAATGGCTATCTACACACCATCTGGTGAGATTATTTCGTATAAGATTGCATCAGGAGAGCTTGGTCGGGCGTGATCGTAAAGTAGACTAAGTCCTTTTAGTCCGCTCCATGTGATCACTATCAGGAAGTAGTCCTGTACGTACCGACCAGCGCTCCCACGATAGTGGGAAAACAGTGAAGTAAGTTTGGTCAGCTAGTGAGACCGCCCAAGACCTATCTGTTCAAGATAGCGTATTGTAATGTGTTTTTATCTAGGAGGTTATTTTTGCCTAACTATGTGCCAGTGTTATCTGACGATGATAGAATAATTGGCTATGGCCATCCATCTGTCATCCGAAAGATGTTTAGAGCAAAAGTAGCATTTGTATGCTCTCGTCACCCATTTATGGTGAAGATGAAGAAAGGCATCAAATGTAAACATGCTCTTAAGAAGTATGTAGAATATGGTATAGATCCTGGTGTACACCACACTGGAGTATCTGTAATATCTTACGATACGATACAAACTACTGAAGGTCGTATCTCTTTGCGAGATATATTAGCCATGTATGTATTGGAGCATAAGAAACTTATTACTAGGAAATTAGAAGAAAGGGCCATGTATCGTCATCATCGACGACGTAGACAACAACGTAAAGGTACTAGATGGTCCAGACTAGGTAAAGAATTTCACGTATTACCAGGAATAGATGAAGTTAGAGAAGACGGTACTAGGAAGTACCGTAAAGAGAAAGTAATCCTAGGATACAAAGAACGTAAACTACGTAACCTGGAATTACTAACAGAGTGGCGTAATTCTGGAAAGATTTCAGAAGAAGAGTATCGATCTAGAGCAAGACAGATCGATAAAGCTTTAAAAGAGCTAGATAGGAAATATTACAAGCCTAAGAGCTGGTTATCACCAGCTACTAGGAGTAGATTAGAAAACATAGGATATTTCATACATAAGATTTCTTATGGTTTAAATACTAATAGACCTATGGTTATCTATTACGAAGATGTAAGATTTACACCTGAATTGGCAGAAGATATATTTAGAGATACCAATAGTATACTTAAACCCATACAAAAAGACTATATACGCTGGAGAGATAACTATCAGTGCCAGCTATGTGGCTATGATTTTATTAAGAATAATTTCAAAAGACAACCGCAAATAGACCATATCTATCCTAGGTCTAAAGGTGGTCCTAACGATAGGACTAATTTACAACTTTTATGCTCTAGCTGTAATCAGAAAAAAGATAATTATCTACCACATGAACTCTACTCTATATTCCCTAAGAAATACCATAAAGCTATAGACAAAATGCAAAATAAAACAAACCATACTAAGCAATATCAAACAAAATCCACTCAAACCAGGAAACTATTTGCAAGATATCTGGAACTAGCCATTACAAAATCCAGACTAAGTCCTACTAGGCAAATAGATCTTAAATATCCTACCATTATGTTTAAGGATAAGATAATTCATAATTCAGAATTAGTCTATGTCGATAGAGTACCTGGGTATTTTACATACTACTGTAGAAATTATAATAACTTACCAAAAGAACACTGTATAGATGCTGCCTGTGTATCTAGTAAACCAATACGAGTAAATATAAGATCATATCAGTATACTGAAATTAAAGTAAAGGGACATAGAGATAAATTATACATACGGCCAGATAAATATGGTTTTCCTAAGAAAACTAGACCTAAACCACGTACTAAGCGTATAAACGGATATCAATCTGGAGATCTAATAAAATATATTACCAAGAATAATAATATCTGCAAGGCATATGTCTCTACATCAGCACAAGATGGTCGTATAGCGCTTAATAAAAATGGAAAACAAGTTTTTATGACTACCAAACGAATGCTATCCATACTGCATAAAGCAGATGGATATCTCTGTAACCCTGTTAATTTTGGAGACCACTTATGATACGATCACACTGGCTAGTCACTAGTCCACGTTCGTCCTATAACGATGCTATGCATCACGTCCTCACTACGACCACCTCTGCTCCGCGATGCTACACATCCGGGGTCTGGAGGTCGTAATATATCCGTATATTACTCCTATGTCTGTCGTAATATTACCAACACTTAGTGATAAACATTGGGTAGTAGACCCCGTATCAAAAGCTGATATGTTATTTGCACATTTTATGGCAGGTAGTAATACACAAACCTATATGTATACATCGGAAGTATCTTCACTACCCTACCTATTACAGAAGTATGGTCATAATCCAAACGAATTTGCTACTAATGTAAAAACCAGATTACAAATCTACTATCAAAGGTACTATGACAATGTAGATATACAGGTCTATGCCAAAGAGGAAGTAGAAGGAACAAACAGATATAGCATACATTTGGATATGATTGTTAGTGATGACGGTGGAAAAGAGATACAATTAGGAAGGATTTTGACAATTAATGATGGTAAAATGCAGAAGGTGGTAAAGTTAAATGCAACTGGATCCTGACGAATTACTAGAGTTAGAAAAAGTAGAAGACCTAGCGTATAGCGGTTTGGTAGAAGACCAACCAAAAGGGAAGTTATCTGAGAAAATATTTGTACAGTATTTTCTTCCTTATTTCTCAGGAAAGACCCCAATTACAGAGGAAGTTATCAATCAGTGGGTATCAGTAGCAGGAGGAATGACGAGAGAGGTAGATATTGTTGACGGAAAAGGAGAGTTTCTGTTTACGGTACCTGCATTATACGATACTGGTACAGTTACTGTTAGAGATGATAAAATATCGATATTTGATGTAGTAAGTACAGCAAACTTACATAATGAACGAGTTCCAGGTAGCGGAGATCCATATATTGCCAAGGCATCTGAAGAAACGGAGAAACTGGTAAACAAATCCAAGATTACACAGTTTTGGGAAGAGATGTCAAAACGCTATAATATTATAGAAAAGGAGAAAACTTCTGTAGAATCTGTAGAAGAGGACGATTTGTTTGACTACTAAATTTGACTATCTTGTCTATTCGGATATACACTTTGGTCATCGGAAGACCAGAATAGACAATACAATTCGGTCTATTGAGAACATATGGAAAGAACCTTGGTTTAGAGATCTAAAAGCAATATTTATTGCAGGCGACATATATGATAGAAAACTAGATCATGGTTCGTATGATGCTACTGAAGCCACACTACACCTAATTAGATTAGGATATGTTTGTTTTAAGTATAATATAGAGCTTTACATATTAGAAGGAACACCATCGCATGATTGGAAACAAGCACAATCCGTTCCTGAGCTATATAGACATATGAAGATACCAATTACCTGCCACTATATTGATAAGGTAACAATAAAATACAGCAAAGCGTTAGAGAAGTATATTCTTTTTATACCTGATGAAATAGATACTCCGACCAATGTGTTTGATATGGTAAAGGAAGCAGTCCATAGTAAGGAACTGGATAAAGTTGATATTACGATTATGCATGGGGCTTTCAGATATCAACAATCCGGAGCTCCAGAAGAATATTGTCATTTAGAGATGGATTATCTAGCCATTACAAGATACTTGATACATCCTGGACATATCCATCAACACACACATTATAAAAGGATTGTAGCACAAGGTAGCATTGATAGATATACACATGGAGATGAAGATCCAAAAGGATATGTTGTTGTAAGAAATAATACCGATTGGATGTTTTATACCAATCCCACAGCTACCAAGTATGTTACAATCCCAATTCAGATAAAGACACTCGATGAAGCACGATCCGTGCTTTCAAAGCAAATTCAAACTCTTGACCTTCCAAAGAATAGTCACATTCGACTACAAATCCCAAAAAATAGTCCGATACCTTCTCTGATTTCAGAGATTAGAACACAGTTCCCATATTACCACATTACGTTTATTCGTGAAAAGGTGGTAGAGGAAGAGAAACCCAAAAGGTTATTGGAGGCTAAAGAATATGATTCTATCCAACTCACTCCAGACAACATTATAGATATTGTTATGAAAAAACTGAACAGTTTAGACGTTTTTAGTACCGACCCAGTACCTACCATAGGGGTAGGTGATAAAAACGCCTCAGAGAGCCTCTCAGAGGCTCCTAGAGGGTATTCTGATGTACGTTCTGAGTATAAGAAACTACTATCCGAGATAATTTCAGATGTTTAATAAGATTACAAACCTTTTAGCTTCTAGAGAAGTAGGAGAATATCCAATATCGATACCGACTTCCATAGTCCTGGAAGCAATATTCAATAATGGAGATATGTTTTACCCGGAGGATATCAAACCTCCAAATAGACCAAACCCATCAAACTACGATTACCACTACTTCTCAATACCTACAATGATACGGAATCTAATATCATCCGTAGGTGTAAAAGAGATATCGGAGATACAAAGGAACCCAACTACTGTAGCTGAAACAGTACTGGAAGAAACAGATGTTATCAGGGAACTATATCAAGGAACATCTTGTAAACCAATTTTCTACACACACGGACATAGGAGTGTTCTAAAGGATACAAATCCGAATTTAGAATTTCGCAGGATCAGAGGACAGTTATTAGTAGTGGAAAGTACTATAAAACAGATTACATCCAAAGTAATCAATGAGGATTTAGAAGATCATCTCTTGGTTATGAATAGCTTTAAAAAGAATAACGCCAAAATACTAATTACCACACACTACCCTGTAGAGCTTTTAGAAAGGGATAAATTTTCAGAAATGTCATTAATAGAATCTCATACTGGATCGTTTAAACCTTTTTGGTTATTATACACGAAATATGCACATTATAAAGAAGACCCTAGATATAGTTTATTACCATGGAACAAACTACTTCTTTACTTATTGGGAGACAAGATACAGATTAAACCAAAACCAAAAGAACTACGACTAAAGGTACTAACAATGGCAGAAAGGAAAAATTTTACACCAAGAACAAGTAATTCAAAAGTAATGTTGAATCTTCGACAGCTTGGTATTAAACTGTTCTGACATGTTGGTATATTTACCTTGTGTGTCCGATTTTTTATTCTTTGGAGCCTCATGTGAAGTTATCGCTTAAACTTCTTCAAACACCAAGACATATAGAAATAGAAAACAATAATGAATCATTGACCATACCTATAGGTTTATTGAAACCAGGTATTATAAGTACCTGGAAAAAGGTAGAAGCTCAAGAACCAGAATTCTACTACTATATTAATAAGTATCTTGAAGAGAACAAGATCAATACAAACGCCATTATGGATATTTATAAGAAAGCAATAGAGCTTATAGACAACTCTTCTTCTTACAGGGAAGTAGAAGAACCACTACGTATGATTGTAAGTCAGCTTTACGATATATTCGTACCTGTGGATTTTAGGAATTGGTTCCTATCAAATGTAGAGATCAAGACACCTGTAGGAATCATGAAGGAAATGAATAAGACAAAGGAAGCAGAAGGTATGATGTCTAGGGAAAAGACATTCTTGGAGAGTGATTATAAGGAGTTATTTGTATTATCACAAGTACTACGTGTTTTCCTACCTATCTATGGGTACTATGATTACAAAAATGGAGATAGACTCATCAGTAGCAAGAAGTCATACTTCTATTGGAAATGGTTGATGAAGAGTCGTTTCCTAGAACTCCCAGGATATCTTAAGCTAAAGACTTATGCAGAAGTCATAGCCGCACCGAAATTAAAATACAGAGATGTAAGTAAGAAGATCTCCACGGAAGGATCTACATTATCAAAAGGAAAATCCATGATCATGGATGGTGTTTCCAGATCGGATAGGGTCATATGGGAAATCAGTAACCTTCTCTTATCATCCATTGTATTCAGAAAGCTACATAGTGGTGTTGGTGATAAGAATATGGTCGTATCCATTTATACGGCCTTGAATCCAGCCGATCCAAATCGTGCTGGGTTATCTGACCAATACCGAACAAAGAGAGTTTCGGACTTGGATGGAGAGGAAGACAGACCTTCTGCTCTGGAGAGCTATAAGACTGGTACAGATCTATCCACAGGAGGGATAGAGGAAATGAACTTCTTAGCCGGAGACCCACATTACCTGCGAAATACATTAAATACAGAGATACCTGATTCTCTATTGAATGCATTACTAGCCAACGCTATGGAATATATGCGTCTACACAGCGATAATAGCGTACAAGTACAGCTAAGGGATTGCCAAAGAAACCTGATAAGCTATATCATGTCTAAGATCATGGATCCGGAAGCTATACTATATGTAGACGTAAACAATATGGCAAACTTGATTGCTGTATCTCAAGGACAATTGATACATCACGGATTTGGCGATATAGCAATGCTGCTTACCACCAAGATGTATATTGTCTCTACACCAAGTACAGAACCACCTATAGTTCCAGATCAATACAAAGAACCACTACTATATAAATATCCTCCTATATCTACCGAAATGATTAATATATCTAATACAGAGTATGAGTTCAGTATACTTGGACATATTTCTTATTTATCCAAAGATTGTACATCTTATAGATGGGGTGGAGTCGTCGGTGGTGATAGTGGAATATATCATCACAAAGACCATGAAGCCTATAAAAGACTCAAAACAACAATAATTGAAAGAATCGCAAATCTCTATTTGTCTCTTTAAAACCGGAGAAACATTATGAACGACGCTGTAATCGAATCCGTTTCCCTAATGGAGATTCCACACAGCAGGAAGTACTATCTACGACCCTATGATGTTTCGGTATCTGTAGAGAACCTGAACGATTTGGAAGCATCTATCGTGGATAGTAGAAATCGAGGAAACATGGCAATAAATCCAGCAGACATACCGGCTGGATTGATAATGCCTACAGCCACACCTACTAAAGACGTACCCATACCTGGTACTTGGGAGGCTACAAGATATACCTTCATCATAAAGGTAATGGAGGATAATGCTGCCATACAATCAAGAATAGAACATTATATTACAGGATATACAGAAGAAACCGAGCTGTCATATGCTGGTAGTGTAGATCCGAATATGATTATGTATATCAATAATGTAATGCAGATTGTTGGTAGAAAACGCTTGTATGATATAAATACGATTCTACATACACATGCGGAGACAAATATAGGTGCATCCGACGAGAATATTACCTATCTGAGAATATACGATACCATACCTAGCGAGCTGATAGAACAAGGTGATTATACAGGAGGTCTAACAATACAAGCAAACAGAATGTCTGTATTGGATAGGGGCGGGAGAGCGATTAGTGCAGAAGAAACAGTAGGAACAAACTTTATATCCAGCGCTGTTAATATATGGTTACAACAAGTCTTGGCAACTATGACAGCGGAGCATATCGAAACAAATACATACGATCCGGATAGTATAATCGATGTAGGTCAATATAGAAAAGCACCAACCGATATGCTTAGCTCAATACAAGTATTAAAGCCGTCCGGTGCCTATAATTATATCAGTAATAGTATAACATATGCTCAACTAGTGTCCAAGGATCCATCAGTACCTCAGAAGACGATTATTTCTGACTATCTAGAACAACCTGAATCCAATTTTATAATGCCGGAAAACTGTGAATCATGGAAGGCGTCCACACAAGAAGCTGTAATAGCTACCATTATATCAGAACAGATGCCGTCGATTATGCTGTCGTCTGGTCTTATTACAGCTGGAGTCATTTTTACCAATATGACCACAGATGGAGAGCCATTCCATTTGAATATCACATTCCCAGTTACGTTTGGATCTTTGGATGCATCTATATTCTCTACTATCTTTAGAAATAGACTAATAAAAGAAGTCATTCCTTCAATTACACAGAACAATACGATTCCAGTATCGTTTACTGCAACACTTAGTTTGGTAGCTCCTTCTACCGCAATAATTCAAATCAACGGACCAGTTGGTCCAGAAAGCACTCCGTTTAATCTCCCAACATTCAACACAGGTATGCATTCTTCAGTACTTCTTCCCTCAATGTCCTACCACCACCGGTTACGACAAGAGCTCGGCACGCTGCGTGAGGTAGTACAAGATACAGCAACATCCGCTTTCCAGCAACAGCCCGAGGTTTTCTATGGCTAATATTAACAACTTGTTGTCTTTCTATAGAAGCTTTCTAGAGAGCATCGGAATCTATATAAATAAAGACGGATATTTGACAGACTCGGATGAGAAAATTATAACGGGAATAACGGATATTCCATTCAAGCTTCCTACAGAAGAAGCTTTGAAACATGTAATGGTCCGAGATGAGTCTCGGGCCAAATCTTCCTCAGAGCCATATGTACAGCAATATGAGATATATAATCCTCTTAATGAAATGGCTATTCTTGGAGGAACACATACTCCAGATATCCTACTAACAGCAAAATACCTTTCTGATAAATATTCCACCTTGTTACATCACGCAGTAGGCGAAGTTATAAATGGACTTGGAAAAGAAGATGTCGCTGAGAATAATGAAGCTGTGGAATTACTTCTTGAAGTATCTTCAAGAGTAAGAGGTGGAAAGGATGTAATAGACAAATCATCATACAAGAATGTTAATAAGATATTCAACTCGATGTTTACCGATGATAATGGGCAATATCCCTTGTCCTTTATGGTTTCCAAAGGCGGTACCATCGATGGAGAAAAGTATAATCGAATTATTAGTGTATCTGTAAATATCTATAGACATATACACGAAAATGACTATAAGGCACTACGGGTACGGTCAAAAGACGTTATATTATTGGATGCAATACTCCAACATATATTTTCCAATATGTCCGAAAGTGGTATTATACTTGTTGGTAGTAAATCCAAAACATCTCCGTCTTTTGATGGTTTGGTAGAAGCAGCAGATATTATCGGTAATATGATTGCCAGTGCAAGTTCGTTTATCGATGATGCAGATGTTCTAAAAGAAATCATCGCTGAAGATAGAGTAGTAGAGCGATATAAAACATCGAAAGATACTCTTATCAGAGAAGCTAAAATGATTGCTCCAATACGACATAGGCAGAAAGAGAAGAATTTAACACAGAAGAGGGAAAGTGATATGCCTTCAGTGCCAGACACACCACCAACTCCCACTACTCCTACCAGGGAGAATAAGAAGGACCCAAGAAGTTTCTTTGGGAAACCAAAGGAAGATCCAGTAATACAGAGAGAAACTCCGAAAGAACCAGCCAAAGAAACGACGATGAATACACCATCTACGCCACAGCAACAAACACAACAGCAATATCATCAACAGACACAACCAATACAGCAGCAGTACCCTCAAACACCATACCCACAGCAAACTATGCCATACCAACCCCAACAAACACAACAACCCTATAATCCTACTCCATACCCACAACAAGCACCACTATATCAAACACAGCCAATGCAACAACAGTATCCTCAGACACCGTATCCACAACAGACCACACCGTATCAAACGCAACCAATGCAGCAGCCATACCAACAGACGCCATACCCACAACAGGTACCGCTATATCAGACACAGCCAGTACAACAACCCTATACTCCTACTCCATATCCACAGCAAACTATGCCGTATCAAACACAACCAGTGCAGCAACCATATGGAGAACCTCCTCTGAAGAGAAACGCATCACCATTTGGTCGGTATTGAGAGCATATATCCCCGCCCGAATAACCGGGCGGGGATTATACTATCGGAGTAATTTTTTTATTTTGTCTAAATTGGTCTGGAGTGGAATCTTGAACAATGTCGTTACGCCATCATAATCTTGGCTGGATGGTATATTGTTCATTGCGAGAATAGAATATAATTCTACACTATCGATGTTTGGATTTATAAACCGAAGCAAACCAAATAAATCTCCAGTAAATGCTAGAGCTTCTGTAGGTGTTACTTCGAACGTATCATATTGGTTTATAGTGGAGAAATAATTTATAATTGTACGTATGTTTCGTTCATCATGTATTACTGGGTTTTCGCTTTTTATCAGGGAGTGAATTGACATTAACTCGTCTCTTTGATATATTTAATTGTTGTCCAACCATCTGGGAGAACTTTCATGCTTTCAAAGTCCGATATGCGAATTGAGCATAGAGACTTATCCATTCATTCAACCAATCCATTCGTGGAACATAATTCATCTCCACGATCTTCTATGTATGCTTCTCATATCAACCAAGCTGTAGTACTGGAAGAAACAGATGTTCCATACATACTAACTGGTGGTGAAAAACGGGTCGGAGAACTCACAAAAGATATTGTCATACCAGAAGATGCTATCGTCGAAGCATGTATATATCGATATAATGGTGTTGGTACACCAGCATCAAAACGAGTAGAAACTCTGATACTCTACTATGGATTAGAGTCTACTACACTAGACTATATCGTTATTCCTACTTTTGATAAGAACCATCAATACTTTGGATATTATTTACAACAGACAGATATATTCACACCTGGTATGAAGCTATACAAAGGACAGGTTTTAGCATCTACCCCATCAAAGACAAATAAGGAAGGATGGTATGGTTTTGGACGAAATTTAAATACAGCCTTTATGGATATGCCTGGTGTCGCAGAGGATGGATTTATTGTTTGTGAAGATGTATTAGAAAAGCTAGCTTTCCACGTATTTGAAAGAAGAACACTAGCTTTGAATATAAAAGGAGATGATTTAGAAGGAATTCCATCTATAAACATTCCGCTGAATTTATATGGGGATAGTGAGAAATATAAAGTATTTCCAGATATAGGAGAACCAGTAAGACCTGATGGTGTTTTGATGTCTACTCGTAGGATACGATTCAGTAGACTGGCAGCAGAAGCCAGTAGAGAACGACTCATGGTTTCAGAAGCCAAAACCGATTATGAAATCTTTACCAGAAATAATAATGGAGTAGTTGTAGATGTAGAAGTATTACGACAACCATATCTCAACAACAGTAGTCTTTTACCTTATGTACAATTGGATCATTATGCAAATCTTTTCAAGAGCTTTTATAAGAAGATACTTGACGCAGAAACCTTGGTACGTCAGAAGTACTACAAATCAAAAGGAGAACTTAGACTTTCCAATAAATGTATAAGTCTATTTGAAAAGGCAAGACTTTATGCGGGTTCTTTATATAATAGCTCATCCAGAGGTATCAAGGAAAGAGCAATACGATTTGTAGAGAGGAAAGACTATAGCGGAGATTATCGCTTGTCTCTTACAGTAAACCACAGACTAATACCAGGTATTGGTTCGAAGCTATCCGACCGTGCTGGCGGTAAAGGTGTAATTGTAGAGATACGGAAACCAGAACAAATGCCAGTCGATCAATATGGAGTTAGAGCCGATATCATCGTAGATAAAAATAGTATCATATCCAGAATGAATCCAGGCCGGTATTATGAGCAAACCTATAATTATACAGCAATACATACTACAAAGAAAGTAAGAGAAATATTGAACTTGGGACAAACAGAGAATAAGGAAGACGCTAGAGAAAAATTAAGACAGGTAGATGATGCAAAAAAGAAAGAAGCAATACAATATTTGAAAGGTCTTTATAAGATAGTATCTCCAAAGCAATATAGAAAATTACAAGATAGTAGAAAAAGTATCAAAGATGAAGTATTAGCCACTATAGTAGATAACGGTGTTTTTATATGGAAAGATATCTCCGATCCCAGAGAACCTCTAGATATTGTAAGAAAACTGATAGAATCCGATTACTATCCAAAACCAACAACTGTATCATGGATGGGTTTCGATGGAAATATAAAGGAATCCAGAAAACCAATACTTATTGCACCTACCTATATTATGTTATTGGAAAAGATAGGCGATAGTGGGATGGCATCAGCAAGTCCATTGATAAATCATGTTGGTGTCTTTACAAAAGCTCCAAAACAATTTAAACACAGATATCCAATACGTTTAAATCCAGTAAGAATTATAGGCGAGTCAGAAACCAGAGTAATTACTTCATATACTGGACCATTGGGAATATTAGAGCTTTTGGATCAGGGATCCAGCTTGCAGACACATAGAGAGATTTATAAGGTCTTTCTAAACCATGATAATCCTACCAACATAGACAGGATATTGGATAGAGACAAGTTCATTTACGGAAGATCTACACCAATACAGATTGTAGAACATGTTTATTTCTGCCAAGGCATTCATGATTTCTTTGTAAAGTGTGAGGAATAATTCTTGATAAACATCCGAGATTTGGTAACACTCGAATTAGACCAGCTACAAGGTAAAATTCCGTCCTACTTTACTCTCCTCATGGAAGATGGAGAGAAACTAAATACTACTTTTGCTGAGGCTTTTCTAACTACTCCATGGCTTAGAGTCTTACGAGAGTATCCGAAAGTAGTAATTACCAAGAAATTATACATACATGAATATCTACAAAACAACTTAATAAGCATTGGAGATATAATCAAGCTAGCCTCTGCTATACGTAAGGCAATAATTCTTACATACAATATTACAGACCCTAACGATATCGTAGAGTTAAATGATAAAGTAGCCGCATGTAGAAATGTATTCTATAACTCTATTATCTATCTAGAACCTTATATGAGTGGTGGGTGTTTAGAAGATTTTATAGAGATACATAATAATAAAAGAATAAAGAAAAATCTTTCTCAGAGACTACAATACACAGAATGGGTAGAACAAACCCACAACATCATTATGGACGAGTTAATAAAAGCAGATAGTATTTCTTTAGACAATGAAATAAGGAAAGCAATTCTAGCAAGAAATGTAAATACTACACAAGCATTACAATGTGTAGGTCCTAGAGGAGTATTAGCCGATATCGATGGTACGATTTACCCGACTATTATCACACGAGGATATTCAGAAGGTCTTGAAAATATTGTATTCATGGCACTAGATAGTCGAATGGCTGCCAAAGCATTGTTCTTAGCAGACGATATGATCAGGAAAGCTGAGTATTTTGCCAGAAGACTACAAGTAGTAGCCATAGGTATAGAAAGAGCAGAAGGAGACGATTGTGGTACGAATAACTATCTAGAGTGGGATGTAGAAGGAATGCTTTATGAAGATGGAAGTGTAAAGAGTTGGGGTACATTACCCTATTTGATAGGATCTTACTATCTCGACGACTCTGGAGAACTAAAAAGGATAGAAGGAAATGAAAAACATCTTATAGGAAAGACTATACGAAAAAGATGGGTAGTAGGATGCAAGAATAAGAACCCGCATACGAAGTGTAGAAAATGTTTAGGAGATATTGTATACAACGTACCACCACAGGCAAATATAGGACATCTGGCTGCTGCTGTAATGACAGAGCAAACCACACAGCGTGTCTTGTCTGCCAAACATAAAATGGGCAGTACAATTGAAACAAACCCATTTATTACAGATGTAGCCAAAAGATATTTTCAATTTGAGGATGAAGCGTATTGGATAAAAGATAACACATATACACATATCGGTATCAATATACAACAGCTTAGGAATTTAAGTATGAAATCTATTATAGGTTCTGTTGAGATAGGTAATATAGATACTGTATCTTTGTATAAGGATAATGATTTAGAGAATCCAAAACGTGTACGCATTATCAACACCAAAGGAGGATTGATTCTATCGAAGGATTTTATTAAATACATTAATAATATTACAATAAACAATAATGGAAAGGAATATATATTTACATTAGAGAAGTGGAAGTTTACCAAACCTATCTTTAGATTGATACCAAAGGAATATGGGTATCAGGAGCACTTGGCCGATATAGAATCTGTGCTATTTAGTCTATCGAAAAACAATAGCTATAGAAGCAATAAGATCCTCGATAGAGATCCTAGAGAAGGACTATTGGATTTTTACCATAAGATAAACCCAGATCTACAGATGAATATATCCTTTTTGGAAGTTATAATCTGTGCATTGTGTGCTAGAAATCCCACAGTGGGAGACTATAGACTACCAATTGGAAATCCAGAAGCAAAGATGGTAAAGATATTGGAAATCTCCAGAAATCGCTCTAAGGCCCTACTATACACATATGAGAAAATGACAGATCCGATTTATAGCCCAGAGGGAATAGGTTGTAAGGTAAAAGATGATCATATATACGATGTGCTTATCAAACCACACGATGTTTACAAATCTCTAACATCTTAATTTTCCTATGTCTGATTTTACCTTAGAAATACATAAATATCCGAGGTTCGTGGTGTTAAAAACCACGAACCCTACCATTCTTACTGATATGTATCAGTTAGTAAATAAGTTTTCTGTTTATAATTTCTTTCAAAAGAAACAACTTTATAGTAAGAAAGTATCTCCAAGGGAAAAAGCCAATATAAAACCAGCCAGGTATTTTGGCGGTTTATACGATAACACAGAGTTACGTTTTCATATATCCGATTACAAAGATATCAAACTCTGGCTTGAAGTAAACAATATAAAGAATATTGACGTATACGAACATGAGTGTTGTCCTGGTAAGGACATTGACCTTGAATTGAAAGAAGGATGGGTGCCTAGAGATTACCAAGTAGAACCGATAGAATGGATAACGAAACCAGGAGATAAGATACTTACCTTTCAACCAGGGGATGGTAAGACATTTATGTGTGTTGCTGCATTATCGAAATTAAAGAAGAGAACTGTATTTGTCATAAAGCCGAGATATATCGACAAATGGATAGGTGATTTACAAGAGTTATCGAATACCACAGAAGATCGAATACTTCCAATACAGGGAGGCTATTCTCTAAATGAGTGGTTAGAAGCTTATCGTGAAGAAGATCAGGGACACGATTTTGTACTCATCAGTAACCGTACTTTCATGGACTATTTAAAGAAATATGAACAAGGTTTTGGATCTGATATCGATCCACAGGATTATTGTAATGTGTTAAATGCAGGTATTCTTGTAGTTGACGAGGTCCATCAAGACTTTAACTTCAATTATAGACTTAGTACTTATACCACAGCATGTAAGTTTATAGGGATGTCGGGTACGTTTATATCCTCAGATAGGGATATATCTTCCAAGATGTGGAGATTATTTCCTAAAGATACTAGATTAAAGCCAAGGACAAAACCAGCGTATATCGACATATATGCGGTTCGTTATAAGTTCGCATTTACACATATCCCAAAAGAATACCACTATACCTTGGCCGGTGCTTATAATCACATTCGCTATGAGCGCTTTATAATGGCAAATATCTATAGACTTTACGACTATGTAAAACTTATAGAGGAGTACTTCCAAACATATATCGATCGTAGAGAAGATGGAGACAAATGTCTTATATACGCAGCTAGTATAATGATGTGTCATTTCCTAGCGAATTATATAAAACTAAATTACCCGGAATTTAAGACCACTACGAAGGTCGAAGGAGATATCTACGACGTTATTATTGAAAATGATATCATAGTCAGCACAGTACAAAGTAGTGGAACTGCCTTCGACATACCAAACTTAATCACCGTAGTACAAACGATGTCTATTGATACATCACAATCCAATTTACAAGCTTTGGGTAGATTGAGAGATCTAAAATCGAAAAAGATGGAGTTTTATTATCTCTATAGCACAGATGTCCAAAAACATACCACATACCATTTTAATAAGAAGGAACTCTTCCAATCACTAGCAAAGAAGTTTCGGTCTATTGCGTATGATAAATCACTAGGTGATAGTTATAATGTAGCCAGGACAAATAAGAAAGTAAGAAGTGAAGTGGCAGAACTTGAAATACTTAGAGATTATATCTTCCTTAGAGATATAAAGATAAACTATCCTAAACAGATAAAACAGACAAAGGAAGCCATTACAAAATCGGCTGGTAAGAAAAAGGGATGGTTACGAAGAAAACTCAATAATCTTGAACGAGAGTATAGAGAGTATCTCTCTAAGGAAAAAGAAATCATCCAGTCCTTTGAGGACTTGTTCTGAAAGATCATATCCTCCTCACACCAGACTAGGTGTGAGGAGGTAGATCATACTGAGTATTTTTTTTTTGAGGGGTTTTGAGTGTCTGAAATAGCTTCATATTCGAACTATCGACCAAATTTACGGTCTGGTGATCTGGTAGCTTGGGGAACTGTCCCAGATAACTTATCTTTGTTTTCAAAGATTGTCGTATGGATCGTCACGAAAGCTTTAAGAAGTCCGTATTATCATGTAGGAATTGTATGGCGTACGAATAACAGAGTCTTAATAGTAGAGGCAAGTCCTCCAAGATGTAGAATAGACGTATTGTCTCGTCGAGGAGATTTCGTACATATACCAATGCCTACTGTATGGAAGAAGAGTTCAGAAAACTACCTACTACAATATGTAGGTAAACCATATAGTATATGGGAAGCTATGTTAGTACCATTTAAGATAGGTGGTGTAAAGAACAGAGCATGGTACTGTTCTGAGTTGGTTTCGGATTTCTACAATGGACAAGGTTATTATATGGAGGGTATATCCCCAGAAGATGTCTTGGTATCTGCAATCAAGGAGTATGAAACAGAATTGGTTCCTGTAGTAATGGAAGATGAAGATTCTCCAGATTTTGAAAAGAGAAGCAAGAAAATTGCTGGTTTGGTGCAGAGAACGTTGAGGAAGGCCAATGTTACGTAAGAGAAGTTTTTTCATTTGGGTAGGTTTATTACTGACGACTGTTTTGTGGCTTTCCACAGATCCAGATCTCGGACTATATCAAGATCTACCATTTGGTAGTTCTTTTGTAAGCCTTATTACGATTATCGTTTCTACCGTACCATGGTTGGTATTGTTACATATTGCAAGAAAAGCTTTATTCGATTATAAAGAGGCCGATATACGAAGAACAGCACTTATTGCACTAAAATCTCCTACAGGAGCAGGATTAGTAGTAGTAGGTATTGCTATTGGTATATTGGCTATTGCTATCATCATAGCTGCTGTGGCTGTAAATGTCTAGATTATTACTCACCATACTGTTACTGTATCCTCTTTTTGGGTACAGTAACAGTATGACGACATATATACCAGATAAAGCATATAGATACCTAGATGATGTCTATAATGAACAGAAACGAATATTTCCAGATCATCCACTCCCTCCTTATTTCCCATCCCTAATAGAGCAAGAATCCTGCATACATCTAAAACATAGAAGATGTTGGGATCCTACCTCAGAATTGAAATCACACAGAGAGCAAGGCGTAGGGCTAGGTCAACTAACCAGGACCTGGAGGAGAGATGGGTCTATACGATTTGATACTCTAACAGAACTCAGGAATAGACACATGAATGAGTTACGAGATCTTACATGGAAAAACATAAAATATAAACCCGATCTGCAAATAAGAGCTATATTACTATTATACAAGGACAACTGGGATAAACTACCAGGAACTATAAAAGATCCAATAGATAGACTAGCTATGACAGATATGGCTTATAATGCAGGAATTGGTAGAATATTCAAAGATAGGAGATTGTGTGGTTTGAAGAAAAACTGTGATCCTACGAAGTATTGGGGAAATATGGAATATGTATGTACTGCTTCCAGGAAAATACTATATGGAAATAAATCAGCTTGTGACATTATGAAGGATCATGTAGAAAAGACACTACTGAGAAGGATTTGGAAGTATGCGCGTATTTATTAGTTTCTTATTACTACTTATCACTAGCAACATATATGCATCAGATAGCTACTATCTGGTAAAACCAAAAGGTAATTATTCTAAGAACGAACCAACTACTACAATATTATACAGAATATCGAAATTAGCCACTAATAAATATAATAGGCCTTATATGGAACGTAAATACATTACAAATACAATATTACAACTCTCATATACAGTATGGTGTATGAATCAAAATAGAGGTATAGATATGGATAAGATAGCAACGGATATTATGTATAAAGCACAAAATATAGAAGTATTACCTCTTTTACGAGAATACAGCGAATGTTGGGTTAGTGATAAACAAACCACTAGTATAATACTAGATAGAAACGATGATAGCTTCTTGAGAGCAATCAAAGCTTCTTTAAAAGCTTATAATAAAAAGGATTTTACAGATTATGTATTTAGAGATGATAACGTAGGGAAATGTGAGATACATACTTGTGGTAGTGAGACTGATGAAGGATTAGAAGTACTATTAGAGAGACTTAGAGCAATTGCCAGAGAAAAAGGCTTTAAAGTTATAGATTTTTAAATTAATTTATTTTATTCGTATATATAAGGAGTGTCTTTAACATAAGTTAACCTAAAGGGGGTTTAAAATGCCTAATTCAGATGTTAGGACCTGGATGACCAAGGATCGGTATAAGAAAATATATGGAGAGTACCGTAGAGATGTGAAAGAATGGAGTTGTGATTGGACTGCGCAGGAGGCGCTTGGTGAAAAATACAGGGATGTGATGTGTGTAGTTAACCCGAACATGGAAGTCTGGCCGTTGGATCAGCGGCGTGGAACCGACCCTAGGTTCTACTCACCGAAGAACATGGTATGGTGGTGGAGGACATACTACAATGTCCCCACCTATCGTAGGGAAGCGATCAGTTTGAGGGATTTTTATAAGAAGTCAGTGAGTTTGGATCCTTATTGATCCAGACTTGCTAATGGCAGCAGGTAGCGGTGTACCGCTACCTGCTGCCTTATTTTTTTTTGTTAAAAATCGTCGGAATCCGAAACTCCGGTTTTTAATTCCTGCACCGTCCTGGCGCCCTGTTTTATTTCTTCAGTATCTGGAGGTATGGGCATAGATTCTGGGAATTCGAATACCAAATACTTATCTTTTGTAGGAATGATTCCAGTGCCTCTATGTTTTCCTCGACACATATGTAAATATGTCTTCCCGACTCTTTTATCTTCTTCTAGTGCGATATATAATTCTAAGTCGATTTCTGTATCTAACTGCCTTGACTTTGCGTAATAACCGCCGCCGTTGATTTCTTCGAGAAGTTTTCTTCCACGTATTCCTTCTCTCCACAGTTGTTTTGCCTCTGTTGAGAGTTGATGAGGTGTAATGAAACATATCTTTTTACTACTAAAGAAGTTTCTTACACGTTTGAACATATCCTGCACGTCAGTGCCAGCAGCTCCACTTCGATCACATCCATAGGTAGGTAGCATTGAAAGATAATCTACCATACACATATGGACTTCATATCCTTCTGCTTCATAGTTTAATATAACATCCAGAAGATTTCTATAAGTCCATTCGGAAGGATTTACACGCAACATCTTTATATGATATCCATTTATCTCTAATTGTTCTTTGACATAGGATGTCATTTCCTTATAATCGTATTGGTATGGATCTACGTTTTCTCGGGTTTCTGCATATTTGAGGTAGGTAAACAACATCGAGAAGTTATGATGAAGTTCGTCTTCGAGAGATATTCTTAATAAGAGGGGCTTGCGATCTTCATTTATCATGGATGGTTTATTGCACATAGCGATTTGTGCAAATAGACTTAAACCCATTCCTGTCTTATAGTTATGTTGTAATGCTGCGAGAGTTACAAATTCTCCTCTACGGAATCCACCTTGAAGAGTCTTATTTAGTACTTCCCATCCAGTTTTCAGTATGGCAGTACCATCGTGTTCTTCTCGCGCTCTTTTGTAGATCTCTTCCAATGTGTTTGGATCGTCAAGATTTACTTTGTCAATAATGGCTGGATCTTCTTCACCAGAGCTTATCTCTCCTTCGATTTCTCCTATCAGAGTACTAATGGTAGTCTTTAGTGGTTTTCCACCTTCTGCTAACTCTCCATAAGCTCTAGATACGACATTGATCAGTCTTTGTCTTCTTATTTTTTCATTGAGTTCTCTTTTTATCGTTATTATTCTTTTTGTTACGGCTTCTGGAGTCATAACTGAACTATCTTGTATAGCTGATCGCAATGTGCTATACAATGCGTCTTTATGACCCATCGTAATAAATTCTATATCGGCTAATATATCCTCTCTCGAATACTCTATATCTGGAGGATCATTACACATATCATATACTGTTTTAATCAATAATCCAGTACCATCCATATTATGCACGCCTGGTCCTACCAGACGCTGGATCATTTTGTCATTGTCGAGTAATTCCTTTACCAGTTCCCTGCTATCAGACTGTCTTGGTTTTATAATGGTCTCTAGATATAACAGGATATAGCATTTTGATAAAATTCTTCGTTCTTCCATTGTGGTAATAGAGTTGTTGGAGGTCAGATTATCACTTGAGTATTTCGGAGAAAATTATGGGCCTTAAGATTTCGTTTGTTCCTGAGTGGATGGCTCGGAAGCTTACAGATAGCGGATATCCTATACGTGATATATTCAATAAAAAAGTAGTAAATAAATTATTATCCAAGACATCTATTAGTGAGTTGTATTACCTTAATAATATGTATAGTTATCTACATAATAAAGTATTTGGTACTGGGAGTAATTATGTAGATTTTAGAGCAGAGGTATTGGTATCTGATAATGACTATCCAGAATCTCCTAACCTGATAGACGGTCACCATAACCATTCATCAAAGGTAAGAGACATATTAGAGAGTTATAAAGAGTCTGAGTATATCGTAAATATTGCTGAAACATATGAAATTATCCATTCTGAAGAAGATTTATTCATCCTTATGAAGCCTGATTTTTACTATGTTATCTATACTGATCCCAAGTATCTAAGAGCATTATTTAAAGAAATATTGGATTACTGTATGAAGCATCGCAAACATACCCACCATTATGAATTGTATTATTGTTCGTCATTTAAACTTTTTCTTAACACCGCTTCTAAAGTATAATTATTACTTGAGTATGCGGTTGAGAGTCGAGCTTGCTCAATCCGTCGGGTTTTTGATCTGATATGCTTAAACCTGTCAAAAGTTTTTTTACTCGTTGCTCGTCAGCGAGAGTTTTGTTTGAATATTTTTTCTGGAGAAAATAAATGCATTTAAAAGACATCGTTGTCGGAAGGCGAGGTTACTCCGATAGCACCTCTGCGCTCATTGGCGAGCTTCAGCGAGAAGTTGAAGACAGGCAGGTGCTTCGTGAGGACATCGCACCTATCGTTGTAAATACAGAGTCTCTTGACGAAGTAGCGAAGACCCGTCTGCAATCTGCTGCCAGCACCATGATCGATTCCTTCGAAGCGGTTACCGCTAGCCTGGGTATTGATGTGCAAGCAGAAGAACACAACGTACAAGCTGCTGTCGTTGCTTCTCTGCTGGCTACTGCTGGTCGCAAGGCGCTGGCCAACAAAATCAGCACGCCGTCTGCAAACGGTGAAAATGTAGTAGTTATGGAATCGGCTACTGCTGAAGATTCCTATATCTCTCGGAATGTAAATTTCGAAGCATACGATGAAACTGAAAACAAGCAATCGGCTGTTTACAGCTTCTTCTACAACTTGATTTCCTCTACACAGGATCCGGTTGCCGAGCTGTTCTTCCCGACCATTGTTATCAGTCCTGACCAGCATGGTCTTGAGATCAATGTTACGCTGCTGCGGATCTTCGACGAGGTAGAGCACAGCACCAGCGGCGCCGTAGCTGATTTCAAATTCAAGAACGTTCTTCGCGCTTATCGCGATTACACTGTTTTAAAGTCCGACGTGACCAAGATCGTACCTGTGTTCCGCAGTGGTGTCAACGACACCAACTTCATGAGCACGGATCTGACGGTCGGTGTTCCGAATGTAAACACCAATGGTAGCTGGAATACCACTGTTGGTGGTGAAACTGTCGAAACCCTGCCGCTGAAACCTGGCGTACGTCTTGACCTGATCGGTCTGTCTCAGACCAACGCACTGCTTGCAAAGGGTGTAATGGATGAGACTGACGCAGTCGACACTGCTATCTACCTGGATAGTATTTATGTCAATCTGGGTGATGATGGTGCAAGTCCTCCGGGCGATGTTGATGTAATCAAGCTGTCGACCAAAGGTCTGCCTGAGTCCAACTTTGTATATGGTCCGCAGGGCGATTATCGTAACATGATTCTGGTCATGGATAACACTGGTCTGGTTATCAGTGATCCGACCTGCATCGACGGTGCTGCTCCGTCCAATGTTACCTGGCCGAACGGCTATAGCGCTCGTATCCATATCGAAGCAAGTGGTCAAGTACAGACTCAAACTGGTCGTGCTGTTGTTTATATCACTCGTTTCGAGCTGGATTCTGTATATGACAGCAACAACCAGATCGTTGCTACTACTGACACCAACTATGCTGCAATCAAGACCATCATCGATGACGCAGAAGTTGTTGGTTATGAGCTGGATGCCAACCGCACCAACACGAACCGTCGTCAGCGTGGCCAGATCATCGACGTTAATGTGAAGACTGCGATCTTCCCTGTTCGTCTGCGTAGCCCGATCAGCTCGATTCGTCCGATTGGATATGGCGATGATGAAGACGCCAAAGCAATGACGGCTCTGAATACGACTACTCGTATTCGTACCAGTAAGGATGCTATCACCGCACTTATTGGTGCTTCTGATGTTCTGTCGGCTTGGGAAGCTCTGCCGAATACGAACTCTGAACTGCCTGAGATTCTGGGTGTTGGTCGTTATCTGGTGAAGCCGTACTACATGCAGGAAAGCATCGATATGACCACGATTGTGGACAGTGTCATGTCCTCCAATCGTCAGGAAGACATCCGTGCAGCCCTGATGGGTAAGATCATGGACCACGCTTACCGCATGTGGAGTGAGTCCGAGTACAGTGCAGCGTTTACTGCTTTCGCCGGTACTGGTGCTCGTCCGACCGTTATTGTTGCAACAGATACCGTTCTGTATCGCTATCTGAAGCCGCAAGAAGGTTCGGATATCTCTACCGATGCTTTCGACGTACGTATCGCTGCCGATCCGGATAGCCGTCTGTCGGGTAAGATCTTTATTTCGTTCGGTATCTTCGATGATACCCGCAATAAAGAGCCGAATCCGTTGCAGTTTGGTAACATGGCCTGGGCTCCGGAGGTCACTGCCGTACTTCCTGTTAGCCGTGGTGGTCAGATCTCGAAAGAGCTGACTGTATGTCCTCGCTATCAGCATGTTGTTAACCTGCCGGTTATGGTACGACTGGATGTTAGCAACCTTGAGAGCGTCCTGAATAAGGTCACTATCAACAACTCTGTATAACGACTAAGTCGTGTACTAACTGCATCCCCTGTCCTTCTTGGGCAGGGGATGTATATTACCTCTCCTTTTTTTTTGTGTCCTTCCTTTTTTCCTTTTCCAAATTAAATCAAACTCTTGATATATTTAAAACATGAGAAGAATAAAAGACGGTTATCTTATAGAACATTTAGACGAGTTATTAATCTTATTTCAAAATAACATTATGTATGATAAGGTAAAGGCAGTTATAGATAAGGCTGCTGAGAACGGACATAAGTGGTGCAAAGTTGTAGTTGATAAGAATATACGTATTAATCCAAAAGTTCTATATGTAGAGACAAAACCTTCAATTTCCAATAAAGATCAGAATTTCATCCGGCGTGAGAAACTCTATGGATCCGATTATATCTGAACTGACCGAAGAAGAAGTTCCTAGAGGACATAAGGAACTCTTGCATGGATTGGCGAAGACGCAGCTAATGGATAGTGCTTTAGTGGTAGATAAAATCTTTAGGGAGGCTAGTAGATCATTTCCTTCTTGCTTACAATATGAAGGTTATAAGGTATTAACTCCAGACGAGTGTTATAAATCTTTATTGGATATATCTGGTAATAAAGAATATGATATAGCCAAATGTAGTCTGTACATGGCTGAATTTGTATTTAGCACCGATATAGATGGAGAACGAGTTTATATTCCTAGGAGGATCTTTTTACCATATATAGAGAACGACGGATCGATATACTTAAGTGGAAATAAGTATTACTTCAAGCCAGTACTTACGGATAGAATTATATCTGCCACAGGTGGAGGATTCTTTATAAGACTCATGCAGGATAAGTTTCCATGCGGTGAGAAAGGATACAATATTTGTATCAATAATGAAATCAAGATGGTATTTGTATTGGAAGTACCTGTATTTAATAAACTTAGACCCAGACGTGGGCGGAAGACACTAATAGAAATTCCAAATGCAGTACACTATATACTTTCAAAATACGGATTACAAGATACATTTTCTAAGTATTTAAAGAAAAAGAATATTAAGATAATACCCAAATCCTCTATCACACCTTCCCATATGGATGATTTTTATGTATATACTTCCGCAAAACACATAGATTTGGATATTGCATTCATCATACCAAAGGATGATGTAAAGACGATATCTGATAGGGAAACTATAGATGCGTATATGGCTGGGATATTTCAAGTGTTGGATCGCTATGGAGTATCTAACCGAGATAAGAAACCAACGATTACTATGGAAAACATCTATGATAAGAGATCATGGAAGAATGCTCTTACGAACTTATTGATTACCAGTACTTATAGTGGTAAAGTCGTCACATATCCATCTACAGTATTGCTTAGAGAAATAAGTATACACTATGAAAGATTGGATACCTATCTAGAAAGACAATTACAAGACTATCTCTCACACATCGGCGTGAGAATAGAAAACTTTTATGATCTTCTCCATTATATCATCTCCCACTCCAAACACCTCCGAGCTGCCAATAACGTCTGGATGAAGTATCTTGACGTATCCTACTACATTTTCTATAAGTTTATCGAGACGATTTTTAGTGTCAAGAACACAATCGTAGGTAAGCTTGCGGCAGGTAATAGGGTAACTTCGAAAGACATTTCCAAACTCTTGCAAAAACTATCCACACGAATGTTTCTAAACATAACGAAAGGCGGTAGTAGAAACATAGTGTTAGACACGGTAGATTACCCAGGAGATAATATCTATCTGGGTATGACACAGTTGATCACATTGCAGGAATTAGGGGATGGTGTGGCACAAGGAGGCAGAAATACGACATCGGTACTTCCTCCAAGTGTAAAGAGACTACACTCCTACGATATAGCTGTAGGTAGTCTATTAGCAGTATTCAAGAGTAGACCTACACCAAGGGTACGTCTGAATCTCTACGTACAATATGATATCAAAACAGGAAAAGTGGTCACAAGTCCAAGATACAGGAAGAAGATGGATACACTACAGAAGTTGATTGATGGTAGTCTGCGGTGGGAGCGATTACCAGATTAACTCGCTTCTTTGATATATTTAACTGTTAGTACGATTTGGTGTGCACGCCAATCGTCTTTTTTGTTCAATAATCTCCAGGAGAAACAACATGACTGAATCAGTCGAAACAATTCAACTTGTAGAACCTATTCCTTATTGGAATAGGCAATCTTTGCGTCTCTCGAAGTATGAGGCGAGTGAAGCCGCGAGAGCGGCGATTATTACAGAGAATACTACACTTGAAGAAATAAAAGAGCTTTCCGATAAGATACGAGAGACATATTATAATATAGAGCTTTATCCCTATCAAGATGAAAAACTAAACTATCGTGAAGATGGTTCTCTGGATCTGGAAAATCCGACTATTACAGTGGATGATGTTCTAAAAACAACTGTTCCTAAGGAAGGCGTTGATCCTGATTATATATACGTAGCTCTATATAATACCGAGAAGAAAACAATCTGGCTTATGACTCTAGAAGAGTTTTTACGTGTTTCTGGAGAAGCGCCAGAAGTCATAAAGAAAGCAGTAGAAGTATCAGATGTGGAAGATATCACAAAACAACTTCTTAATAGCATTGGTCTTAAATATGACCGTAGTACATATGAAGGATATGTAGAAAATTATGTAGAAGGTGAAACAAATTTCATGTCAAATGGTGTGGAGGTCTTGCGAGAGCTCAAGAAGGAAATGAAAAAGGCTCAGAGCCCTGAGAAGGATTCTACCGAACTGCTTTCGGATGAGGACTCCACAAAAGAAGACTTTGATATTGTTCCCATAGAATACATATCCAGTGTAGGTGTTGTAGAGTATAAAGACTATGTAGAAGGTGTAGAGCATTATAATTTTATTACACAAGTCATTAGACGATTCGAGTATGAGTTCGAAGCTAAAGAAGGTGAGAATAATATATACACACTTCCGGAGCCTTGGTGTGGGACGGATGTTTTATATTATCGTAACAATGATGAAAGGGATTTTATCGATAATAAACTTCAAAGTAAACCAAAATACGGATATGGTTTAAAACATACTGCAAATTTCAAAGCAAAGATAGCTACAATCTACGACCAAGAGTACAGAAGAAAGAAATATGACGAATATGTAGAATCTGGACGTGGTATTGATGATACAGACATTGCTACTGTTATTGAAGTCGACGAAGATGATATTATCTCTAGTAGCGATATTTATCAAGAGAAGAACTTTGGTACCGCAGAGTTTGTAAAGCTCAATACGACAGAAGGATATGAAATCATCCTTTACTTGGATGAATTCCAAGAACTCCTGAACACTACACTTGTATTAATGCCTAGCGGTTTTTCAGAAGAAGAGTATCTGTCATTTCTGGCAGAGCAGATCAACATCTCTGTAATTGAAGGTCGTTTGGCAGTTGTATACTATACTGGTGTAGATAAGGAACTCCTTATCGAAGTGCTGGATGGAATGGAAGTATATTACAATAAGTATCCTATCGATGATACGAAGAAGCGTTTGAGAGTTCTTAGCTCGAACCACATTCCGTATGCGGTTGCGCATGTAGACGCTCTTTATACAGAAACACCAAAGGTAACTTGTAAAGATTTCATCAAGAACGGTTATCGTTGGGTAAAAGTCATTACAAAAGACAATAATTCTTTATTATTGAATATTACAGAATTGAATAGCATCGAGAATAATGAATATTTACAGAAGCTTTTACAGCGTGATGAAATCGATTACGAGACTGCTAGAAGAATAGAAAAACGTATTATGTATAATTTCGAACCTATCCGTGGAAGAATTCCCATGGAGATCAAGGAAGAGATGGTTATCGAACCAAAAGAACCAGAACCTTCTGTAATGAAAAAACCGGTATTGGAAGTAACAAGACCAGAAATTCCAATTACAGAAGAAACGGAGTATAACGAAGATGATATCGATATTACGGTTACCAGCACACTGAACGATCCTATACCAGAACCAAAGATTCAGCGACCTGACAGGAAACTGACGGTAGAGCTCATCTACGAGAATATGATCGAGAATGTTCGCGATCAGTTAAAGCGTGGTGAGCCTGCGCCTGGTGCTGATAGAATCGTTCGGGATAGTATCGAACCGAATATCGTAATCCGTAATCTGGATGGAACACTAACTACTGTCGATTATTGCGGCGATTATGAAACAGTTTATGTATTAGACTATAAAGGTATGGTACATAGACTGTCTGTAGAAGAAGCCATTCTTTGGTTTAATACAATTAAGATTATCAATAATAAGTACGAGTCTATTAAGGTAATACCCAGGAAGATCTATGAGATCGATCCAAAAGAAGTAGAGGATCTCAGGGAACTCAACTCCAGAATACATGTCGTAGATAGAGCGAAAGCAATGCTTCGCCAGTTCATTGATAGACAAATTAACCCAGCATTCAGAAACACTGAAGCAAATTTCGAAGCTGGGAAAGATATGTACAGGCCTACAGCGCCATATACCAATATCACTTCCTCTAATCTACATACCGATATGTACCAAGAATATGTTAGAAGTCAGGAAGCACAAGGTAATAATGTAAGGAACAAGAAGAACTTTTATGAGAAAATGGCAAGAGCAAAAGAGGAGGCAAGTAGAGAAGAACCCAAAACTCAGACTGAAGCACCAACAAACCAGCCAAGCAAGAGCTCTGTAAAGAAGAAGATCGATAATCTTCTTAGCAAAGTACCTGAGGAAATCCGAGACGTTATGTTGGAGATTGCTCAGAGAGCTGCTCAGAATAACGGTATTCTTCCGAAGAGCTCTAGACATGTTACAAGTTCGCCACACTGGCCAATTTGTAACACAATCATTCAACTTTTGATGGGAGAAAACGGAACAACACAAACACAACGTCCACAACAGCAATATACCCAACAACAACCTACACAACAATCCACACAACAACAGACATTTACTACCCAACAGAGACCGCAGTATACACAGCCTAATACTATGGCAAATCGTTTATATACTACACAACAGGGACATCCATCCACGCTTTATGGACAGACACCTACACAACAGCCTATGATGCATACACAGCAACCACAGCAACAATATACCCAACAACAGTATCCACATCAACAATACCAACAACAACATCCCCAACAGCAGTATGGACACCAGCAATATCCACAGCAACAATACGGACATCCGGGGTACGTACAGCAACCGTATCAACCGCCAAGAGTACATAACGGTATGAGAGGTCAGCAAGTGCCACACCATCAGTACTACCAGCAACCTACTCAGCCGTACCATCAAACACAACAGCCTATGATGTATACACAGCAACCACAGCAACAATATACCCAACAACAGTATCCACATCAACAATACCAACAACAACATCCTCAAACACAACCTATGATGCATACACAGCAGACACAATATCAAGAACACTACCCGCATACTGCATCGCAGATGCCACAAACACCGCAAGTCGCAGTACAAATGGTTCAGTCAGCTAGACCTGCGACGGGGTATAACGGCGGCCCTTTAGACTAATCGGGGAGTTATACCCCAATCTCCTGGAGAGTGCACAGACCTATCTGGAGTCTAAAGCAAACGGATATGTGAATCCTTACTTTGTTAGGGATGTCGTCAAGGAAGACGTTATTCACTCCGGAGAGAAGGTTACGTGGCTTGGTGTTGACATTACACCACACGATTACCATCCAGATTATTCAGCACCTGGTATGGTATTGCCTCCTCCATCAGATCAAAATACGAGATACGATTTATTTACAGAGATGGAAACTACCGCGAAGACATATCTAATACTGGATAAACTTAATAGTAATCGAATTGAAAGATTGTTACATCAACGACCGAGGCTTATAAAGGTATTGCCACATGGGTCTGGTGAGACAGATTATTACATTCTGACATTACCAGAGTTCCTGTGGTTACTGTATAACTATTTCATGGACATGCATCGACATAAAGTATTAAGTTACGATATGATACTGCGTCTCCTTGAATATGGTTTTTATAAGCTCCCCCATTCACCAGAACATATAGGTTTCTTCTTATGAGCGATATCAAAATAGTCGATATACAATACCATTCCATACATCCATGCTACAAGAAAGCAGATAACATCTTAGATAAATCCATGAATCTTCTCTTGAGTCAGATGGCTTACTTCTATCTGACTCTTGAGTATCATGGAGTAGTAAAACAGATCGATATGTCGGATCCTGTAATTACTACATCATACGCCATGTGGAATATGTCTCTTCGTGAGTGGATTAACCAACATGGTCCTTATTTTAAGATCTATCGTTCACCATCTGTCGTTGCGAAGGAGGTAATATCGTCAACCTACACACTGGTTAAGTTTGTTGGAATGCCGTATTTACAAGAAGTATATTCCAAGGATATATTTGGCAGGGATAGACAGTTCCACATACACGATTATACAAAGTCCGATTATCAGGAATACTACGATACCCACTTATTCTTTGTAAATGGATACTACCACAAGGCAAGCACAAACCCAGATGGAAAGGGTATAACAATTCATGACGCAACAAGCACTGCTTCTCATTCAAAAGTAAAGGAGGTGGTCCATCTAAATTGTAAGAAACCAGTCAAACGGCTTCCTATTGAAGCCTCACATATTGTCCAAACAAACCCAAACATGCTGAATGGTTTTACCATCCAGATTCCAACAACTGAGGAGGTGCAAAACCCAATAGTATTTATCTGTGGTATGCTGCTTGATAATGAATTTTATCAGGTGGTTTCAAAAAGCCCATCGCTTCTTACTTTGGAAATAAATCCATTTGTATTGGATTTCAAGAAGTTCTTTTATCACGCTAGCAGATTTCTCGATCTGAAGGAGGTGTTTCAATACCGTATCCCAGCCACTTACTTTGAGACTCTCAATTTTTGGGAGGATTTGTTAACATCTAACTATTCGGAGGTAATTGATATCGGAGAAAACTCAGAACTTGTACATACTCCCATAGAGCATATACTTTGCGATCTTAAAGATTCGTTAATCAAAACCGAATACTACCAGATAGTTCCGGTAGAGAACTTTCATAAAACAATGTACGGGATAACAGATGCTGTAGATTTCGATTTTCAAGATCCTACAAAGACATACCGTTTTAATCCAATACAAATAATGGTCGGAAGTGATTACATTCGCTACGACTACAACGCAAAACCAAAATTCATTTTTCAAGTCGCTCACACCGTTTACTAGCCACATATTACACATTCTTGTCCCGCCCTTCGGGGCGGGTGTGGCTTTTTTTCTTTATTTAGCGTATTTTTACATCCAGATGCCTATCCAAATATACCTCTAGGAGGCTCTCAGATGCGTTCTAAGGCGTTTTTAGACATCTACCCATACCTACCTACAGGGTAGGGGTCTTTAACGTCTTAAATGTCGTAGGGGAAAGACTACCTCTGCGGACCAAAACGGCCCGCAGAGGTAATAGGAGTAATTAAAACTCAGGTTCTTCCTCAGCGCCGCCAGTATCACCACCAGCAGCAGGTTCTTCCTCACCTTCTTCGCCTTCTTCTAAGCGATCCAGCTTTTTCTCCAGCTTCTTTTTGACCGGATTGATATTCTTAAGGTAATCGTATATTGAATTCATCAACTTAGTACTGTGCTCAGAAGTAATTTCTGACAGAGGTATCACCGGCTTGCCTTCTCCGTCTGTATTGATAATATCGAATAGCTCTGGCAAGTAGTTGTTGTCTGCCATCCATTTCCTTAAGAAGTACGCCTTATACACTTCTATAATGACAGGTAGCTTATCTCCAATATCTCCAACAACTTGTGAATCCAACAGCTCTTCTTTCAGTAGAGCTTCCACAGCTTCATCAAGAGCGCTCTTATATTCATTATACTGTTCTGTAAGGTTTTGCAGAGTCGTAGTTTCTGGACTTGGTAATTTTATAATAATATTGTCTATAAATGCCTCAGTGATTGTATTTATTGCAACAGGATTATCCAGATTTTTCCTATGTTCTGGTGGTAATTGTTTTTTGATAGAAGGGAGGTTATCCTTTACAATTTCCCGTAAGTTGTCTTTGATAATTTCGTCATAGCGTACCAACTTTCTAACATGGTCTGTAATGAATCGATTAAATACCTTCTGATACATACTGATTCGTTTACTGAGCAAGATATTGTTTGCTACTACAGTGGTGGCGAAGTCTCCAGAGAATCCATTGTCTACTACTTCAGCAGGAAGACCCAATGCCATAAAGGATCTTTTCCTTAGATTCTCATCGAGTTCATCATCTGGTAGTTCGTGATTTATTTTAGTACTTTCATAATTTATGTTCGTAGTAGGAATACGAGGATGTCCACTAAATTCGAACTCATATCCTAATTGACTTGCCCAGTTGGCTAGGTCTGAAATATTAGTAGAACCAACAGGCAGATAAGTCCTTTGTGATCCTAATATGTAGGATACGATAGTCTCTATTGTTTTATCTGGATCTGGATCTGTTTCATCCAACTCTACTTGTACTTTTGTAGTAGGTATAGTATTCTTTACCATTGCCATTAATTTAGCAAAAAGTGTCATTGCTCGTATAGACGAAATTACTAAAAGGTCATCCGTAAGACTTTTACCTACACCGTTTGGATAGTATTTGTATGCATAATACACCATAACTTCTTGTGGAATATACAATATTTTTGTTTTCATCTTAGACATATGTCTAAAGAGTAATAGTTTGTATACTTCGTCCTTATTACTGATTTCTATTTCTTCTTTCTTATATACTCCATTCTTTAACTTTTCTACTAACTCTTTTTCCACCAAATCCTTGTAGAAGCTCAATACTTCTGGCATATTCTTGGTGCCTTTCTTATTTATATTTAATGCCTTCTTGGCTTTCTTTATGATTCGAGAGGTTTCTACTTCACCACCTAACTGTGTGTTGAAAACTTCTGAAAACTTCTTATCGCTAAACTCTTCTGTATGTTTTCTTGTAATTGGATTACCAGTATTATCCAGTAATACGAAGATGCCGAGTTTCTTATCTAATCGACCAGGAGATTGTACTGGAATAACAGCCTCTGATGGTAAGTTTAATACCATAGGACGCCCAATACTTTCTCGTTCTCCAGTAGTCGGCATAGTTATCATTGTCTTGTCTTTGTTTGCAATATCTGCATTATAGAGCCAAGACATTCCAGCCCTTCTCGTTCTTGTACCAGTAATAATAGATTCTACCGTTACTTCTCTTTCTATTTCGTAGAACTTCGGTAACTTTAATTGGTCGAGATTATCCGATATTTCCAAATACTCGTCTACAGTTTCAGTGTTAGACAATATGCCTTTATTGGAGCTAATATGATATTTTCGTTCCAATACACTTTCTGTAGTAACTTCCTTATTGGCTAGTAAACGATCTAGGACGTTTTCTGGAATAATACATACGACATGACTTCCCTTTTCAAATAAGACATTTCTGATGATCTCTGGTAGTTGACTTCCAATATCATAAATTGTGTTTATATTCTCTTTAACATGACTTAAAAGCTTATTTACCAAGTCATATGGTAGGTTAATTTTATCAACTGAGTATTGGAGTTCCTCAGACATCATGTCCTTAGGAGACATGATGGAAGATACTAATATCTGTATTGCCAGCTCCATATCTGGGAACAGACTGGTAATATCTTCCAGGACTTCCTGCCGTTTTATAGTTCCTTTAGAGATATTGCTTAACGCGTCTAACGGTGGCGTTGTAATCTTTTTATTTTTTTCCTTTACACCTTTTGCTAGTAATGAGCCAAGATATGGTGTTTTGCTGGCAGTATCTTCTATCTGAATGTTAGTGGTTTTTGTCATATAAAAATGGGGCGGTTGTTGATCGTGAAAAAACTCGAATTGATTCTGCAAGATTACATACTATCTACCTTTAAATTGGCAGGAAGTATGCAGATAAAAAATATAGATGCTGTAGAGAGCATCAATGACTTTTTACGCATCACACACGGTGATAGTAGTGTCGGCAGTGACCCGCTTACATGGAAATACTATTTAAATGTTTCCGGGGAATACCACAGCACAGATAAACCAATGTCTGTAAATTCTGTGGAATTACAAGGATTGGTCATTCCATTTACTAAAGCTTCTTTAGATACCTATAAATTAACGAAAGATGTATACTCTTATGGAACCGATAAGTATTATCAGTTGGTAGAAAAATATCCAGAACAAGAACTATTAATAAAAGGAATTCTATACCCAACAGATATCAATAGAGCCATTTCTGCTCAAGATGGTGAAATACTCGCCTATGATGAGCGATATGTGCAGAGTAATGAATGGGGTCTTATTGAGGAAATAAACCAGTGGATTTATAACTGGCTGAGTCGTTGGAATGAGCGAGGATTCACTTTAACAGACGAGCTTTATTCTGCGGCCAGACATGGTATTATGTCGATGTATCTTCCCCTGAAAATAATGGATATACGTCAAAGAAAAATAGGGACGATACATGCTCATGATTTTCATAAGAAGTTATATATCAGTAGCAGGATGTCTGAGGATATTGTAACTTCTGTACTGAACGAATATAGCATACAATGGATCTATAGAAATCTTCGATATATCAATGCTCAAAGAGGGAAGGCTTTGACTAGCGATATCATAATAGATAATTTATTGGAACTGAACAAGATACCAATCTCATGGACTACCAGGACACAGGTAAAACAACCGTATCCTAGTCTTCTTCCAGATATACTTTATAAAGATAAAGCATTGACGACTCGTTGGAATACAGCAAAAGAGCTATACAGGACAGAAGCAGAAGTTATCGATTTAGAAAAAGACGAAGCATACTATAATGCAAGCTACCTGGATTATCATACGAAATCTTTATCGAAATATACGAGATTTTCCTCTATGCCTACTAAGGTTCTGTTATCATACATAATAGATAAAGGAGACTATGTATCACATACCTATAAACATATCTTAATAGAGCATTGGGGATATATGGTAGCTTCCAATGATTATAAAGGCAATGTGGTATGGAAGAATACCTACAATGATTTAGAACACACTCTTACTATGTCAGAAGCTTTTGCTCTATACATGTATTTCACTTTGAAGAAACTCAATAGTTCTTTGGAGCCTGTCGGGTTCCCGAGATGGTACTACACCCATATAGCCAATAATACAGATACTGCTACAGTATTAACCAACATGCCAAAGGATGTAAAGGTAGACACAGATATACAAGACTATGGCGACCAACACACTGTAATTGATACAGTAATTGGTGGTGAATTGTTTAAGACACAGATAAAAAAGATATATGAATCAAATATCTATGGTTGGAAAAAGGTATTATCAAAAGGAAATCTATATTCAAATGGCATTATGCGTAACATGTGGTTCAAGTACTATAAGTATGGAAGCATACCTTTAACAGATTATCCGGATTACAACACAATGTTCACAGCACTAAACATTACAATGCCTGATAACATGTCCATGAGTTATATAGATACATCGTTAAACGAGTTACAAAAGTTATGTATTGGAGACGTAGATGAAGACACTTTGAGGATATTGCAAGAATCTGTATTAAGGATATTTGATCTGTCTACTTCCTATAGGACACAAACAATAAGTAAGATAACCAATACGTTCTCATATTACGGAAGACATTGTGGTGTGAAATACACACCAGGAAAGATTAGCCAGTACTATTCTAAGGTTCATCCAGTGATAAGTGAACCACCACATGAAGACATCCACGTAACAGGAGATTGGTTTCTAGTGTCTTTTGATCAATTAACACCAGCCCAACAAGCACAAATCGGAGATATTTACTAGGATGGATTACGTAGTCCCAACTATCTATCAAGCGCAATGTACTACAGCACAATTACTCGGGAAGCCATATGTTCCTTTACAGAATACTACTCTAAATGAAAAGTGGGGTATCTATGATACGCTTATTCCATCATCGTCTACATACCCGACATTAAAATATCTTGCCATTGGAAATGGAGGCCACAAAGTATTGGATACTTCTGGAGGTCCGCCATATAGCATAAACCCAGTACAACATAAACCAATCAATGTAAGTTTGTATAATCATCTTCCATGGATAATACGTCCTGCCAATAATGATTTAACACCCACTGAAAGATTACAATATCGTATGCGAGTACCTGTCACCATACAAGGTGATGATTATATTGCTTATTATTTAAAGTTAGTTGATACTTCAAGCACAAACCCAACAATAAATGTAGTTACCTGGAATACCACAAGGGTATCTTCCCCACTATCAGGAGGTGGTAGCGTATTGAACCCAATTCCTACTACTAACAATAGTACTGCTGGGGACGATTATGTTACCGTAGATGCTGAACTACCAATAAGAATAGACAATGCACAACAAAATGAAATCAGGAATGCTGGGAATCTTATATATGGAGATATGGCAAAGGTAGTGATTAGCGAACTCGGTCTTTACATGGGCATAGATACTGTAGTAAATGCAGTAGATAGTAGTTCAAATCCTTTTACATATACAGAAACCATTTATACACAACCCACAGTATTGATGAATACTTTTATCTCTTTACAACATAGTGTAAACAATATTGAATTAGATCTCGGCATAGGCTGCGCAGAACCCATGCAACTATGATATCTCATATTTTAGCACTAGATCCAGGCTTAGTATCCACAGGTGTTGCCATTGGAAACATTGATTCAAACACACTTGAACTGAAGGAGGTTGATACACGAACAGTAGAGTTGGAGTTTTTGGAGAATATGATACTTCCGGAACACGGAAATGTCAGGGATCAAAGACTGTTGGGATTTAGAAATTGGCTAGTAAGTTTGATTGAAGAGTATGATATTATTACGGTAGGGTATGAAACACCCTTTTATGATAGAAGAAAACCAAATGCCCATGAGAGTCTGGTAGAGGTTTGTATGTCAATACGTATGGCGGTGTGTGAATACAATCCAGCCATACCAATACACGGGTTTTCTCCGGCAGCAGTAAAGAGGGGAATTGGTTTAAAAGGTAATGCAAAGAAAGAGGAGGTGGAAAGACGAGTAAGAGAACTATACCCGGATCTTGTTAGGAATATCTCACAACATGAAGCAGATGCCGTAGGGGTGTTGCACACGTTACTTCAAAAATTAGGAGGGTAGTCTATCAAATAGTTTATCTTTTCTGTTTGTGTTCTTTTTGTTTGATTGTTTTTAAAGGGGGTTTAAAATGCCTATTTTTACCGATACTCCAAGAGAAGTCGTTTATACGGAAGATATTACTCTGGACGACTTGGAAAAAATGACAGAACTCGAATTTAGTAAGTTGTTATTCTTTAGATCAGATATTTCACACGCATTGTGGTTTGCAATCGCTACTGTTATTCTTACATTTGTTATAGGTTATAAGATGTACCATAAAATTACTACAAATTCAGTACAAGTTACTGTTAATGAAGCAATAGAAAAAATAGAGACACAACACCAACAGGAATTTAGGAAACAGGAGAAGGTACATAAAGTATCCAGGAGAGTTGTATCCAAAACAATGGTACAAGAAGCAAAGGCTGCACAGTCCTTCGATGAAATTAAAAGACTCATGCTGAAGACATCTACAGAAGACGAACGATATGTGTTAATAAAGAGAGCATTTGATTTGTTCGACAGCTTGCATCCTTCAGAGTCGTCTGAATTCAAGAAACGAATCTATAATGCTAAGACAGTAAATGAGATGTATGAGATTACATACGAATATATGATACTCATGCATCCTGATTATGGAAGAGAAGCTTTAGAACGTTATCGTCAGGGCAAGCCTTTAAAGAATAAAATCACTGTAACGAAAGTAAAACCAAAAGGAGGACTTGTTCATACGGTCTACAAAGGTGTTGGAAAACCAATTTCCATTGCTGCACCTACTATTGATCCGAACAACCCAGACACATGGTTAAAACCGTTTGTATAACATTTCTTATTCTTCTAGTAGCTAACGGCTGTTCTATATTCAGTAAACGAAAACCTATTATAGTACAACAACAAAAATTATCGACAGTACAGATACCTGAAGAATTACTGAAACCATGTAAGTCTTTTAATCTTCCGAATAATGAGGAGTGGAAAAATCTATCACCAACTCTTAGAGGTATGGTGTTGTCATTGACAGTGGTGGAGTTATTGAACAGAGTTGCAGAATGTAATAGTAGGATAAGTGGAATAAGAGAATGGAACGAAGAAATTATAAAGGTCTTAGGTGATGAGAATACATCTGCCGTCGCACAGTGACGATATACGGATATTTTATAAGACATATAAAGAAGAATTCTCTAAATGGCTAGAAGATGAGGATATATCAAAGTCTTCACTAGGTAGAATACACGCTGCCTTTAAAGAACTCGATAGTAAGGATCAAGAAACAATTATATACATACTTCTATTAGATGTAATACGCTGTTATAGAATACCTGATAAAGCTGCCAGAGAAGCTGAAATCGAATTCAGCTATCTCCGGAAGCTTAGTCAGGTAAAGATTAACTTTATAAGAGTATTTGGCTACCTGATGATTGGTATCCTAGTATTTGGATTGGTAATTGCTATAGCATCGATACTGAGTTTGTATAACTGGAACATAGTAGATCTTATAAAAGATCTGGCCACACATATTGGTATTTTTGGCATGAGTTCTAAATACTAGCCAAGCAACATAACGTCGTCGTTGTTGACTATATTGAATAGATTCGTATCTCTACTAAGAGAAACCACGTCTCTATTTTTAAAGTAACCAAAATCCTCTATATAATGGCTTATAAGAAATACTTGACTAAACTCTTCACTCGTTGTCAGTTCTTTATATACCATCTCATAGGCTTTATCCCGATGTGGACCGTCAAAACTTCTTCCGAACTCGTCTAGGTATAATGGGTAATCCGTTATACCTAGACGAGATAATATCACAATTTTAAATACTAGGTTTATAATTTCCTGCATAGAAGAACTTACTTTCGATACATCACTACTAACATGATTCTCAAGACGTACTGGGAAACGGTATGATAAATCGATATCATCTCCTTTACTACAAGGCAAGACTTCTATATCATATCGCCATATTTTACTAAGAAGATTATTCATATCTTCCAGTATATAAATAATACCATTCATAATACTTTCTCCTATTATTCCTTCTGTAGGAGAAATAGTCTTTAATAGTGTCTTAAGTCTGACCTCTTCTAAGCTTAACTTCTCTATTTCCTTTATTGTGTCAGTCAGCGTTCTTTTGATTCTTTCATTTTCTTGTAATTTATACCTAACCTTTTGCTCTTTCTCTTTGAATTCAGTAATTAGTTTATCGATGGCGATTTGTCTGGATTTTTCAGACATCTGTTTATGAAGACTATTATATTTTTTAATTACCTTCTCTCCTTCCTCCATTAATCCTTTTACTGTATTCTTCTTTTCTAAAACTTCCTTATCTGCTTTGATTCTTGTTAAAAGCTCTATTCTCTCATGAGTCAGTTTGGTTTCTTTCTGTATTAACTCTTCCAGTTCTTTTTCTAACAATTCTACAGTTTCATTAGTTTCTTCAGAAACAGAATTGTTTTCGATTTCTTCTAACTGTTGTCGTAGCTTCTTATACGAAATAATATCTCCAATACTATTATTTAAGGTAATCCATTTATTTAGAGCACTATTAGTGTCTGTTAACAATTCCTCTATTGTTATATATTTCCAAACCATAGAGTTATTTATAATAGATTTTATTTGCTGGGCTAGATGATATCTATTGTAAATATCTTCATATTTCTTCTTCTCTATTTCTAATTCTTTACGCAAATCTTCTACTGAAGTTTTTTTGGAAGTATTTTCAATATTGAGTTGTCCTATATCTGATATCCATCGATGTTTACAATTTGGACACTCCATATGAACTTTCAAAGCGTCTTTCATTTCCTGTAAGTTAATCAAACCAGCTTCCCTTAACTCAGTAGTACGTATTATATCTTCTAAATGTTGTATTCGTTCTTTTTGGTTTTGTAAATCACTATTTGTGATAGTGCCATAATTATTAGTTTCCAAATAGCTTTCTAATAGATCTCTAAGCTTATAAGAAATAGATTCCCAATATTCTTGCAATGCGTCGTCTATTTCCCTGGAATGAAACCAAGGATCAATAAGAGATTTTACTTTCTCTATTTTCTTTTTAATAGATTCTTTATGGTCTTCTAATTCTTGAAGAGTATTTAGCTTTAATTCTTTCTTGAGCTTTAGCTGTTTTGTTTTTCTATCAATACTCTCTCTAATTATTTTTAGCTCTCCATTGATTTTTGCTACCAGTTCTTGTAGCTTTTCTATGTCTTCTTCCGAGACAGACTTTCTAAGACTAGGGTCTTTCATTACTCGTCTGATTTTTGAACTGATCTGTTCAGCTTGTTTTCCATACTCTTCTTGAAGTTTTATATTATCGATAGTATTTCTATTTGGACGTATCTTTCGTAAGTCTTCAATGGCTGCATTGAAGTAGCAGTCATATTTTTCTAATGTTTTTAATTCGTCATCAGAGAGGATTTTATCCTCTTCTAATACCTTCTTATGTCTTAGGTGCTTTAAAACGCTCTGTGTGGCTCTCAGACGCTCTGAAATAGCCTTATAGACAGCCAAACCGTATGTGTGATCCTTACCAGATGCCTTTGTAAACCACATTTTTCTATCAGCCAGTGACATCGTAGTAAATTTATCTATACCAATCATTAATGTCATGGTTTTCGTATCAAAACCAAAATGATCTTCAGCCAAAATAGCTTGTGTGGATTTATTACCAGACTGATTGAGTTCTTCACCGTCTACGATAAAATGGTACTTTGGTGTCTTTGTAAAGATGCTTTTTAACTCGTATAGTTTTCTATTATGTTCGATCTTTAGGATTTTATATCCGTTTTCTTCATAATCGTTCCTATTTGTTGGAAATGGTGTAAGTTCTTCCAATAGAGAACTCTTCCCAGAACCATTAGGACCGATGATAATTTGAAGTTTTTCATAAGGCCTATATAGAATTTTATGGGTATTATGTAAATTCGTTCGTTTAAAACCAACGATTTCAATTTCGGAGAACTTCATGGATTTAACAAAATTCCAGGTTTTTTCATTAGCTATTGTCGCTGAGAACAAAGAAAGAGATTCGGTAGATATCTCTGCATTACCTATAGAATATCTACCTTTTGTGGATGGAAAGCTTACAGAGGTCGTAGAAGAACAAGCAGAATATTTCTTGGAAAATGAAAGACTTTCGACTACTATCAAAAAGGAAAATGTAGTAATAGCCAAATGGCTTCCATTCGGTCATAGTAATAGAGTTACACCACCAGATTTAATAAAAGGAGAGACCGTATTACTATTTACCTATGGAGATACGGGAGAATACTACTGGACAACTATTTTCAACGAACCTATCATACGTAGACGAGAGCGAGTAGTATATCTATATGGAAACATGGATGAAGATACAAAATACAAAGAAGTCCTTGGTGAAAATAACTCCCATTGGATAGATATAAACGCATATGATAAATATATAAGACTGCATACGTCAGATAACGCAGGAGAAGCCACTGCGTATGATATCATTCTCGATTTAAAAGAAGGAGTACTTACAATACGTGATGCACAAGAGAACAGCATCGTATTGGATAGTGTAAATGGTGTTCTAACTGCACAAATCAATGAAAAGATACATGCTATTACAAAAGAAGTCGTAGTGGATTGTGATAACGCTACTGTAAATGCATCTGAAGATATTAAGGCACTTGCAAAGGGAAATGTTGTGGTAGATGCTGGAAAGAATATATCTGCTACTGCTGGGTCTAACATTAGTGCCAATGCAAGTGGAAACATATCTGCCTCAGCAGGTGGAAATGTATCAGTACAAGCTTCTGCTGTGAGTATTCAGGCTCCAAACATAGCGTTACAGGGAAATGTAACAATCAGTGGTAGTTTAGCAGTAGCAGGAGGAATGGCAGTAGGTGGCGGTAGTCCAAGTAGCGGGCAGTTGAGTATCAATGGGAATTTGGTTGGAACTGGTAGCATTAATATCAATGGTGATCTCACAGCAAATACACTAACTGCCTTGGTTTCCTGTTCTTGTCCTAACTATCCATAATTTTTTGACTAGTCATATTTCGTTTTTTAATTCCGGAGTTTTTCATGGCAACACCTGTAACAGCCACAGAATTTAGCAGCGCTAATACCTTTAAGCTTATGTATGAGTGTCCTTCTACGAGCACTTATGCGATCGTAGCTGTAAAGGTACTTAATACAGATCCAACGAATAATGCTATTATACGCATTGCTGTATCAACACAAGCAACGACTGCGAACCCATCTCCAGCAAACGATGAGTATATTGAATATGCTACCACTCTTGCACCAAAGACCGGTATGGAGAGGGGTAGTATCATTATGGCTCCTGGAGAGAAACTGGTAATCTGGTCTAATACTTCAACAGTAGCGTTTAGAGTACATGGTTTGGAGAGAATTACCAGCAATCAGGCAGTGAGTGTGGCAAAATCCAGTCCATCTCAAGGAAGCTGGAATACAATCTATACTACTCCTACAACAGCAGGAACAAAAACAGTAAACTATGGAACATACCATATCAATATTTTGAACAATGGCGGTAGTGCAGGCGATCTGGATCTTGCCATTTCTCCAGCCTCTCCTCCACTGAATAAAACACTGATCGAACGCGAACAAACCCTCCAAGCCAACGGAGATGGTCTTATTCACACATGCAATATCATGGTGCCTGGTGAGAAAGTATTGATCAAACCAACCATCGGTACTATGATTATTCGTGTGGCTGGTATCATGGATCTGAATCCATAGGACGACATATTCCCACCGCTCCCACAGATTGGGAGCGGTGGGTAGTATAAAATCAGGTAAGATTTTTGTAGAAGATAGATGCGGCATCTCCCTCACCACACGGTCCTACCTCAGACAAGAACAGCTCTGGGTCTTCTGGGAATATGTCTTCTGGTATTGTAGGATTCCATATTGGTCCTGGATCCATTGTCTCCCCTCTGACATGCTTGTCATAGAAAAGATCATCCCCATCAATTGCACAATCTGTATAACAGAGCTCGACAGTCTCATCCTGAACGATTGACGGTCCTCCAGGACTATCACAATCATGACCACAACAACCATTCAGCAATAGACATTCCATACTATCCATAACTGTCTGATCAAGCGCCATAACATTTTGTAATTCTATATAGCGCTGTTTCCAACTCTTTCGCACAGTAATGGCGTTTTGTCTCATAGTTAGAATCTGTTCATGATCGTCATATGGGACTTTCATTACTGCTGAATTCAATACGACTTCAATGCCAGGTGTAATACCTATTCTGTCATGAATAACTTGTGCTACTTCATTCACCAACGCAGATAAATCATAATCCACTGGAAGTGGACCAATATCTATCGCCAATGCTTTCGACTGATAGCGTACACCACTTACTACAGGATACGACAAGACATATGGTTCTGGTATATGTAATACTTCGTTGCCATCCCCTATAAAGGTAATAATCGACTTACCTTCGTCCAAATGTTGTTTAAAAACACTCTCTGGTACACCTACAGGTTGATAGATTTCTTCATATGGGTTTTCCCCACTAATCTTCATGTCCGGTAGAAGCCGGATGGAATATACCTGATAAATTCTAGATGGATTAATTAAAGTGTCAAAAGGTGCTGCTACAGTAATACAGCCTTTTGCACCAATTGTTGGAAGCGTCATTTCGCAATCTCGGGTTTTTAAATCATGAAATTTGGCATAACGATTATAATCGGCTTGATTATGCGATTTCTCCGGGAGTCCTATATTGAGGAAGACGGATATTCTTTTCACTCCCCAAGATTTGATTTATTCAACTGGACTCTCATTATTGCTTTGGTTATCTCTATTTGTTTAAATTTATATGCGTTTGTAGGATTCATAAAACTATCAAAAACATTGTCAGACATCGAGGAGATGATACATGTCGATTGTGCTATACCTAAATCTTCTGTCAGAAGAAAGAACTAAAATCTATATTGGTGGTTTTGGTTATCAATACTCTGTAGGTGATAAAAAAGATAAGGGAGTGTCTTCTTATAAAACAAGAAAAGCCACAAAAGAAGGATTAGTAAAGAAGGCAGAAGATGAAGCAGAACTCGTAACCATTGAGAAGTATATCGACCTATATTGTGTAACCGATAGAATACCTCTCACATATAAGAATATCAAAGAGTTAAACCATATATACGAAGCTATAGAAAACCTTATAGGAGACGAACACTCTATAACAAAGATAATTACCAATAGTAATGTCATTGCAAGACTCTATAGAAATCATAAAGTACCTATCGAATACATACGAAGTAATTCAGACGAAGAACTATTACGTATTGCTGAGCTTAACGCAAAGTACGCATATAAAGTAAAAAAATCAGGAATCGATTATAGCGATAGGGTAAGTAGATGGAAACCTAAATATGAGAAATCTGACCTATTTATTAACCAGAATCTGCTCTACTTTACTACAGATAACATCGATACGAGTAAAACAATTTATATTACATATAAGACAGTAAAGGATACTGATTTTGGTCAGAAACACAATAGCACTATCTATAGCCTATTTATTCCAAATAAACGAGACGAGTTAATCGATAGAATTACTGCAAAACGACTTGAAATATCGGATTATAATACTTTAAGTGCTTTATCACTACAACGACTTTACGATGTCGAAGTACAACGACTTCTTTATAAAGATTTTGACTCTGTCATAGAAGTTAAATCATCAAGAAGTAATAATCCTCCAAGATACATTACTTGTTTGGATTATATAACTCTGTCTTGGGATATACTACCTCCAGGCTTGGGGATGCGTATCCTTAACATAGAGAATCAATTAGAACGTTTGATGAAGGAGTGGCTTTCCTGGCTGAATACTCCAAATAACTTAACATGCTACGAGATAACAGATTCTATAAATGAGTCATTAAGTCCTAAAGATAAGGATGTGTATATAAAGAAATTAAACAAGAAACTCATTTATGGTTTGGATCTGCCACCAAGAAATAATTTGAAGAGATTACAAAAACTAAACTATCGCGTCTATATCATAGAACAGGATGAGAGGTTTTACACAGGCATCGTTACAGATGAGGGATCTATATTTTGGACAGCGTACTACTCAAATTTCAGTTAACATTTCTAAACACTTTCATCCCGTTTTGGGTTCATCAACTTTGCAGATAGTTTTTTATGTGGATATTGTTAAAAGTATTTTCCAAGATACTCGGAGATACAGCAATCCATCGATTGATTGTTGGAGGAGTATTAGGATTACTGGTAGATAGAAATTCGTCCTATGAAGAAATAAAACATATTGTCGATAATATCAATAGGAAACGTGAATTAGCCCACGATCCAGAATCATTGATACTTCCGATCTGGTTGGCTACGGAAATGTGGAAAGCACCTACAATATGTGAGTTTACGAAGTCGTTTGAATTAAACAACGACTCAGATTGCTCTACACTGAGAGATGCAGTGCTCCATTCGAATGTAAGTCATAGACAGATCGCTGCTTGGCTGATAGATCGGTTAAACCCGGTATTGCGAAAGCGCATTAGCGGAAAGGAAGAAACATATATACACGATATTGTACATCTTTTAGATGACTTTGCTAGTCTTACTACATCCACTACAACCCACGCTCACGCAGCGTGATTGTGATGGAGATAAAACACCCACCCTCTCCCAATCCATGGGAGAGGGTGGGATAAATAATACTAGATCAGATCTGATCAGAAATCATCTTCATTCCAACATAAAATGCAGAAACGGTATCTATAACTATTGTGTTATAATATGCCGTGTTTTCTACTGCATTTATTGTAGCTTCCAACAATCCCTTTATGACGATCAACTCCCTGTCGTCGAGTTTCTTGGCATTTTTATAAAGCTTGTCAACTTTTGAATCAACCGCTTTTATGATCCCATTTACTCTGGATAAGTCTGGAGTAGGGTCTTGCTTTTCAAGTAAGAAGTGATTCTTTATTGTGCTTACCAAGAGTTTTTCATTTCCATATGCATTCGATACGGTAGATATTTCTACTTTTGAATCCATTTGAAAGTGCGATCGTATATCATCATCTACGACTCTATTTATCTTTTCACATTCATCCCTTATTGACTTAATTCTACCATGCTCGTCTACCATTTCTTTCCCATAGACTTTTACTGCGATATATTTGTCTAATTGATCTAATATGTCTGCCATAGTGGCTGTTAAATAACTATTCTTTGCTAAGTCCGGATATAGTTTATACATTGGATCTGATAGACCAATTGGTATAGGTACGGTATTTGATCTAAGTTTATAGAAGTTTTCCCGAGTTATACGTTTACTCACATACCTTAATGTATTTCGTACAGTAGGAACACTATCAGGCAGTTGAGTATAGATAGAATTTGTACGGCGAAATATATCAAAAACACCCAACAGATTTGAGAAGCTTCGACTTAGAAAGCCAATGGCTTCCAAACTATCTGTTATATTGGTGTAGTCTTCGGAGGAAAAATCCGTAATCTGAATGGACATATTAAAAACCTAAAAAATGACATAGTCAGAGAATTTCATCAATTTTGGGAGAAACAACATGGCAAAACATTCAATAAGTGAACTTCGACAAGTACCAGGGATTCGTCCAATTATCAACATTGGTGCTTGTCTTGATATACCTACATCCTTGATTACCACAGGTGCTAAAGGAGAAACCATCATCAATGGCGGATTATCCATGCTGACAGGCATTGTTGGTGATGGTAATCTATTTAAATCTACTATTATGCATTATATGGTATTAACCGCAGCCGATAGAATTGCTACAGCAAAACCAAATATCTTTACTTATGATACAGAAATGAATATGCATGTAGAGAGACTATTTAGTCTTGCTTCTGGTCTAGAACATCTTAGTATAGAAGAGCTGGAAGACCTATGGATTATTACAGATAAAACACAACATCTAGGGGAAGAGTGGTTTGCTATTATGAAGGACTATATGACATCAAAGAAAAAAGAAGTTACTACACCTTTTGTAAACAGGAAAGGTGAACAAGTAAAGATTATAAAACCAGACTTTATTGAAATAGACTCTTTGACAGACTTTGAAACATCGAACCAGATGGACTTGTATGACAAATCTGACTTAGGTGAAAGTGGAGGGAATACACTATTCTTACGGGCGGGTCTGATTAAGACAAGACTTATTCTTGAGTTGGTAAATCTTGTTTACAGATATTCCACATATACTTTGTTTTCAGCACACATGGGTGAAAAGGCAGAACTCAATGCCAGACCTGGTATGCGACCAAAGAAGAAGATGCAGTATATGGAAGCAGAAACAAAGATCAAAGGTGTTTCTGATAGAGTATACTATAGTCCTTCCATCGTATGGAGGCCTAAGAAAGCTGTCAATATGAAAAAAGCAGATAGCCTTAGTCCTGAGTATCCAATAAGAGCAGCGGAGGATGGCAAAGGCGATTACACAGAACTCAACTTGGTAACGCTTGTAGCAATGCGATCGAAGAGTGGTAGAAGTGGCTATAGCATAGATTTGGTAGTAAGTCAAGATGAAGGTGTCTTACCTACATTGACAGAGTTTCATTTCCTAAAAAGCAATAAGAAGTATGGTATGGAAGGAAACAATGTTCGTTATCATATGGTGTTGTATCCAGAAGTGACAATTACAAGACCGTCTGTAAGAGAATTGATTTCTGGTGATCCATTGCTTAGACGAGCTATCAATATCACATCAGAACTACTACAATTACATATCTTTAAACCAGAGTTAAAAGCCCAGGGATTACTGTGTAGCCCAGAAGAACTCTATAATGATTTAAAGAAGAAATATGATTGGAAGGAATTATTGAAGACAAGAGGCTATTGGACACTGGATCAATATGAGAACAAAGTACCGTATTTAAGTATTATTGACCTGTTAAAGATGCGTACAGGTGAATATACTCCTTACTGGCTCTAAACTTTTTTTTGAGAGATTTTTTCACATGAGAAAGACTGTTCAGACAAACGACAACGGACTTATCAGCTATAAACTGGACAAATACCTGATTTCCATACCAGAATTACCGCCCAGCTTGATTAGGAATACAGAAACACTTGCGACAGCTCCTGATCTTACCTCCCTATTTTTTATACCAACTGGTTATACAGTAGTTACCTCTTTTGAAAGTATCTATACTGGAAAGACTATTATCGTTTATCAGGACGATAACAATAATTTATTACTTATGGCAGGGTTTTATAAATATGCTAATATGAATCCAGCATCCCTACATATGGAGGCGTATGGTGTAAGTAGTAATAAAGGAAAAATAGGGGACCAAGTAGATGTTACTTTCGTACAAGAAGATCTTGAAGAGGGAAGCAGTGGATTCCCTGCACCGATTCCGGCTGGTGGGATTACTGCTGCGTTGCTGAATACTGTAGAGATGGGTAATCCAGATCTTTCAAGAGCCAGTATTATTAACACAATGACTGGTAATCGAATTGTAGTACAGTCTACGATTCCGGTTCTCACACTGAGCTTGAATGCTCCTGTAAAGTATCATCCTTGGTTCATTGTACCTACAGTAGGTACTGGACATAAGTTTATGAAAGGACAGCTTGGGGAGTATAATGAGATCAGTATACCCGTTCTTCTCTGATGTCTCGCAAGAAAGCTGAAGATATTATAATAAAATACATTAATAAAATCTATCCAAATGGGAAGGCAGTAGAAGCATACAAAGAAAAGTTCAAAAAGATGAGTGACAAGGAATTCAAAAAGTTCATGGAAGAACTTCGAGATGGGAAAAGAGAACTAGTAGTTATTGCACCACCGTATGGGAAATCCAAATTATCAACAGAGAAGAATATATCCATTGCAAAAGAACTTGGATATACATTTCACCAGCATTTATGGATTGGTCCTACAAAAACACTACCAAAATATAAAACACCAGTTAAATATTTGGTATTAGAATTGCCTTACAAGAGAGCAGCACAGACACTTACAAAAAAGATATCGGTACCATCTACTAGCAGGATAGTTGACACATTGACAGGACAACCAGCTGGTTCATCAAAAGGAGCAGCAGTAACCTATCCAGAACTGATGGTTCTTAGTGGAATGGGTTTGGATAAGTCAATCGAAGAATTGATTAAATATCGAGGAGGAGATAAGGGAGGATACCAGGCTTTCTTAGGAATGGCTGATGCAAATGGAATTATTCGCCAGGAATCTATAAAGTTATTTGCTACAGATGTATCCAGTAAGACTAGTTTAAAGCATTACCTTCAAGCGGCTCTACTTAGGAATAACTTGTGATACTATTTATATACCCAGCCCGACAGCTATTTGTTTGCCGGGCTGGGTATGAAATTATTTTATAATTTGATCCAAACTTATATCGGTTTCTCCGATACTCAACTCTCCAGGAACATCCATTGGATCCACCTTCTTTGTTTTTGTTGGAGCCTGTTTTCTTTCAGTTAACGTAGTTTCTACGGTTTTCATTTCCCGAAGTATATGTGCAGCAAGTTCTGCTGTTCTCTTGTTTTGTTCATCTTGAGTTTTTATAGATGCTTTCGATAGAATCTGTCTATCCAAACCATCTATAAGATCGATGAAGAATCTGTTGTATTTCCTATCCGGGAGAGGATTGTCTTCATCCACCAAGGTCTCTAATGCTTTTCTTCTTAGACTTCTTGTATAATTAAGATCGTCTATATCGGAAGGACCGAAAAGGGTATCTGACATAATCAAAAACCAGTCATGTTGTTAAAAAAACTATTCAGTAAATTTAAAGATGAGGCTGTCTCTAAGAAAGACGATAAAAAGCCTTCTAGGAGCTCCTCAGAGGCTCTCAGAGACGTTTTTAGCGACATAGATAGGGTTAGGTATTACTTAGCCAATATAGAGTCTAAGATTGCTTTAGATATCCATAAGAACAAATATAGCCTGATCAAATTACCTACTAATATTAAAAACATAGTAGAATATCGAAACATTCTAGGAACCATTATAAACAACAACAATAATGATCTATATAAACACTATGGTATGTTAAATAATAATAGAGATGTTTATCTACAGGAATGGTTTACACTAAATGGATATTACATAGAAGATCCTGTAGAGGAACTTAGGCTATTTTTAGACTATGTAAAGTTATTTATAGAACACCTAAATGACAATAAAAATCTTACAGTTTCTAACCAACTAGCCATAACTAATATAAAAGATATACTAGAAGTTTTCTATCAAATCAGCTCAACTCGCTAGTATATATAATAACTGTCCAATAACTTGTCGGAGAAACAACATGACTAATATTTCCATTGCCGCCATCGGAGTCGATGTAGTAAAAGACGTTAGCAAATATCTGGATGAAAATAAGGAAACATATCCAAAGGCTATGGAAGGGTTGGAGGAACTATCCAAAATAACAGTATCTATGTTTCTACATCCTAGATCGATGAAAAAGATACAGAAACTTATGGAAGAGAATCAGGAATTCAGAGACATGGTTTTTACTACTTATACTCGTTTCCATATGAGACTTAAATATGACTATGAGCGCTTGGGTGTAACAACTGATAAGTTAATTTCTTCCATAGTCGAATCTGTACAGTACTATGGAGGAAGCTCATACATGGGATATGTAGAGAAACATGAAATGCCTGAGACCAGCACAAGTCAGATACTCTGGGAACGATATAATTCATCTGAAGCAAATGTATGGATCAAGTACAATCCATACGCTATTGTTTTGTTTCTTATTCTGGTTTATTATAACGATAATTCGTGATAAAAAAAATGTCAAATCGATTTAACACATTCACATATTTTTTAAGTGAGAAGGTTAGAGATCTTCTCAAATTCACCCACAACTCAACTAGAGGTAATATCCTTATGGCAAGTATCAAAGACCAAATGAAAACCATCCAAGAAAACCCGAATTTCGAGCCGAGAATCATTGGCTCTGTATTGGATAAATGCAAACAGGTTCCAGAGCTCTATGAGGAGCCGCATATCAATCTTAACCCAGACATGTACTCACACGGTCCAAATGCTGAGGATGTGGAACTGGGCAGGAAGCTGAGTCCGTTCTGGTTCAGGAAGTTCGAGTATCTCGGGAATATTTACCCGAATATGGACTTTTTTATGAACACCATCAACATTGCCAGAGGGGATCTTCGTGAAAAGATCCGTCCCTCAGCTTCTCGATCCATTGCCGGTTTTGTTCGGAGGAACAAATATAAAAAGATACACCTTCCGAACTACTGGGCGCTCGTCACAGACGCAATGATTGCATCTATAAAGAAAGACGAGAAACTCATGGCGATGCTGTATGAGAGCAAGGCGCCCTTCACCATGTACTCGATGAAGGACGCAGAGGTACACGGCTGTACATATAGCGTTGTCGAATATAACCCTGTACTGGCGAAGTATGTCGGTATGATGGAGGAGATCAGAACTGTTCTGAAGAAAGGAGGTGGTGTTTTCGACAACGATCTCGTTCTGGAGCTGTTGGAGAATATCAAGGCAGACAAAGAAGCCGACATGCTCGAAGGCATCATGTCCGTGCTCTTCATCAAAGAGAAGGATGGTTCGAACAAACAACAGGACGAATCCGCTTAACTGTTAGTCGGGCTTTGTTTTGCAAGCAAAGCCCTAAACGGGCCTTTAGCTCAGTTGGTTAGAGCAGTCGACTCATAATCGATTGGTCGCAGGTTCGAGCCCTGCAAGGCCCACCATCGGGGTGTGGCGAAATTGGCAGACGCAAGGAACTTAAGATTCCTCGGTTTTTACCGTGTCGGTTCGAGTCCGACCACCCCGACCATTGCCTATTACTGTCTCCCTCGCCTAACGGTGGGGGAGACAGTATTTTTTTTTCTTCCTTCGGAATTTTATGAATTTTGGCTTGGAGATTTTAAATGCCTCTTCGCTACGAAGAATTTCAATTACCTACAGAAGGTCAAATCCTTTCAGACGTTCTGACAAAACAAGGAAGGTTGAGTAATTATACTCCAGACCTTTTAAACGGACAACCTATAAGTAATTACCTTACAAAAGGAGTATTAGAAGAAAAAATAAAGAATACACCTAGAAAGGACTTTTTAGAATACTTTACTATTGATATTAGAGAACATACCGGGTATACAGATCCAGATGTGACTAGGACAGGGATATTAGCAACTGGTTATATAAGTGCCGATGGATTAAACGGACACTATGACGATGTATCTGGTGTAGAATGGAGATACAGATATGTAGGACAAGATTGGATATATGAGAAATACCCATGGATACAGACATATATTACTGTTCCTCTCAATAAACCAGGAGCTACTGTAGAAGTACAATGTAGAGTACAATTTGGTACACATCAAAGTGCCTGGTCTGATACATTTACTTATACCTTAAGTATGACAAATGAAGTATTACCCATTCCTAGACTATGGAATTCAGAGATTACGGTAGATGGTAACTTTATTATTGATGTAGAAAATAAAGACTACTACAAAACTATAATTACTAGGTCTTATGTTTCTTTATATACGTTAGATGGACGTTTTATGTATACTAGAAGTACTGCTATTGGTTTCGATCAATGTTACCTTCCTCCAAATGTACCTGCTGGAGAATACTACGCATTAACACGTTATAGAACCGACGGTGCTAGAAACTATAGTCCTTTTGGGCTGGATAAAGTCTATATAAAAGAACGTGGTCGTAAATGCGTTATTGTCGATATGAAGAATACAAACAAATGGGCACAACCTCCATACGATATGTTAGATGTTCGCTCTCCCTCCATATGCGCCTATGGTGAAGACGGTGACTTGGCAGTCGGTTTCAATGGTGGTTTAAACGCTGTAAACAATACGACTTTCCCGAATGACTATGGTTTTACTCATGTAACTATCTTAAACAAAGACAATGAAGTCGCAGAGATAATACCATTTGATGTAAAATGGCCTTCTGATATCGATCCCGCGTCAGGTCCTCCAAATTATACTATAAACAGAACTCCTATTTTATTAGGTCTTACCTATGAGGGAGGTGCGTTATATGCATTATGTATGGATTTGACAAATGCACCAGTAAGTGGGTCTATATATACTACAGTAATTTATAGATACAAGGCGGTGAAGGATACAACCTATGAAACACATTGGGAGTTATTTAAAGTAGTCAATAGTCCTGCTGTAGGTGATTCATTTAAAGGATATACTATATGTCATTCATTTGTTGGATTAGGAAATGGGTATATAGCTTGTAATCTTGGCAGTTTTACAGGAAGAACAAACTGGCTATATGTAATAAACACTAATACTGGTAATATACGAGCTACAGTAAACAGGAATACGAATGGAGACTTACTGGCTACAGATTATAGGGGAACCCTTTATATATTGGATATCATTGGTAACAAAATGTACAAATCCACAGATGGTGGAGTAACGATTACTCAAGTAACCTACACTAGCGGTACTCCTATTCCAGTAATTGGAAATACATATAATACATACGGATGGACTCCAATTGAAGTGTCGTCTTGTATTAGTGTTGCTAGCTCACAAGACGGACGTATAATTATTACACATCCAAGAGAAGTATTGGATAGAATACCTCAGATTCGTGGTTTTAATATACATAGGGGATTTTGGCAGTATTATTACGATGCTGCGCACTATTATACAAACCAAACCAATATCAACCTAACGACACCTAGCCAGAATCATAACAACCTCAGAGGAGGTGATAGCAAGTATCAATACAAAATAAATACAGCAGTTACCAATGGTAGTAGACTGTATTTGATAGGTGGAACTGGGTTTGTAAAAACAGTGACTTGGACTGATGGTGGAAATCAAAACAAGCATTTTCCTGTTCTGAGGCAGTATAACGTTTAGGAATATCCGATGGGGCGAATCAGAAGACAGAATACAGTATTTTCCAAAGACGACTTACTTGGCTTGATTTCCAGTAAGAAAGTCTTGGATGCAAAAACCATAGACGGCTTTAGTGCTGGGGAATTCATGACCAAGGAAGAATGGTATATGTGGATAAAGAATCTTTCCATGGAAGGAAGGGAATATGTTTCTGGAGCAAAAGTAGTTTACCCAGTACATGGAGATATTGACGTAGATGATTTATTTCAGATAGAAGTACTTCCTAGTGGAGAATATAGTAATAATAAACACAGAGCTACTTCTTGGTATGTGTTTAAAGATCCAGGACTTACCAAACTACTAGATTGCAGTATAGAGGATGTAGTTAATCTTACTTCCTGGAGGCCTCATATGCGTGGTCTTCAAACAGGCTATTTGGTAGTAAAGATACATCACGACCTTATGAATAGTTGGTATAGCGTTCCCGTGCGATTTAAAACCAAGAGCGATTATACTAACATCTCAGCGCCTGAACCCTATATAGTAAAAGGAAGTACTAGTCTCAATAGAACGATTGTGCGAATAGACGGGCGGTCATATGGAGAAAATCCTACTATAGATCCAGATAATGTAGATTGGGTATTATCCAAGAAAAGATTAAACGGCTATTATGAGGTAGTGCGTAGTGAGTTAGATTCCACACAGTTTAAGAAATATATCGATATATGGTCTGGTGAATTAAAACCAAATACAGAAATACGTATAAAGACAAGGTACCAGATTAACGGTAAAAAAGGACCATGGGGATATGTAGATTTTAAAATACCTTATAATGCAGTTTCGTATAAATATAAGAAGTTGATGAATACACCATTAATTATACAACACATAGTACCACTTGGTGGTGATGAGTTTGTATTCTTTACTGGAGAAACTTCCTTAAAAAGAGGACCTATAGACATAGAGAGAGCTGGTAACGTATGTAGCGTATTTATATATAATGCCAAAACAGGAGATATTCGCTCACTTCCAAACCTACCCACAGCGATGCAGAAAGATTACGGGGTAGGATATCATCCACGAGAGAATAGATTATATATCGTAGGTGGGTTTTCATTACAAGATTCTTTTTATCCGAACAGTATTAAACCTACCAAAGCATCTAGAGCTGTTTGGTATCTTGAATTAGATAGGGTATTAGGGAGAAACCATCCATATGTCAATGGCAAATATGGAAGAACAGAAGATACAGCCGTTTATAAACATCCGTCGAGTATGGAAAATGAAGCACAGTGGAAAGTATTTGGACAGCTTTACGATACAACGAGTGGAAAGAGTCCTATTGTAATAGAATTTACAAGAAGAGGAGTATACAATCCTGCTACCAATAAATTGTACTTTATTGCTAGTCATAGTTGGAACTATGAGAACAACTCTACTTTTGATGATGGAAATAAAACTTACCTTATTGGTATAAACGCTAGTGGAAAATCTTATACAATAGATCCTTTTCCAACGACATATAATTCAAGACGCACAGCATTTACAAGACTTGCGGATGGTAGAGCTTTGGCTACTACTTTTCATCCAAGATTACCGAATAGTCCTAATGAAGCCCCATCAAATACAACAACATTTGTTACTAGTGATCCTACAGACTGGGAAGGTAGTTGGGTGCCTGCGCCTGCCAGACCTGGAGGTCCTGGCTTTCCAGCCACACATGGTGGATATATGGATACGACAACGGAAGGACTTACTCTCTTTATAGGAGACTATAACTATGGCGGGAGAGCAGACTTTGGAGTATTAACCAATTATGCCTGCCAATATGATTTTGTTCAAGATAAGTGGTATCTTGTTTCAAATATTCCGTTGGCTGGAGCAAATTCGATCTTGGCAGCTGGAGATGATTATTTTCTAATCGCTCAGCGGACAACTTCTGTATTTGGATTTAGTAATGGTAATCCAGGGGAATTTCCACATTCTGAAGCAAACACAAACATCATCAAGGTTTCTCTATGTACGTAGAACCATATAAAAGACCGGATATCACAGTTAGTGATATAACTCAACTCCTAGGAAATAACCAAGGACATGGAAAAGGATTGGATGCCGGTTCTTTGGAAGGACTTAGATTATCAGACTTTGTTTTGAAGGATGATGCTTTTACAGGATCTGATATAAACTATACCACACACGATGATATTACAGAACCACCCATGGGTATTATAGAGCAAGATAATAATACATGTGTGTGGTTATTGACACAAATACCAGAACATAATAAGAAGTATAATATAGAATTTGATACTCTTCGAGTTATCTATTACGATAGTTCACAAACTTACATACGATTTGTCGATTATAGTGCGTTATTCAATAAAGTACGTTTTATGGATAGTATAGATGGTCATAAGACCATGCTTACTGAATTGAATACAAACACTACGTATTATATACGTTTCTTCTACTCTGATAGTCGTACTGGTTGGAGATCACACTACAGCGATTATATAGAAGTTAATACTACTGCTGATTATAATTATACAAAAGATCCTGAAATTACGTTCTATAATAATAAGAAAAAACAATCTACATATCCTTCCATAGGTGTCTCTGTAAATATCACAGATGACTTCAAAGGTGTTGGAGGGATACGAAAGATACAATGTATCGTAATAGATAAAGAAACTACAGAAGTAGCATATTCAGACATACAAGGTCAACGAAGTGGAAATATACATATTCCTCCAGGTAAATTGGAACCTAACACCGATTACATCATAGCTGTAAGATGGTTTAATGGATTTGTTTGGTCTAATTGGATAAGTGACACATTTACTACACATTATAAAGGAGTAATAAAAAGATTATACGCATATACATACTATTCAAGTGGACTTAGCTATGTGGCAAATACCGATACAGCTACCTTTGATGATAGAGAGGGAATTGTAGCTACTTTTCCAGGACGACATGTTGCAGATAATAGAACAATAACTTCTATCTCTGCTAACATATCTCCGAAAATGTCATACTGGTTACGTAGAAGATCTTATCCAATTAATAGTAATACTGGTGTATACAATGTTACAGACCCTACTGGACCAGGTGTCATAGGAGCTGCTGCTGCGTTATATTACAAAAATGGTACTATAAAAAGAGCTATGACTTATGGAGGTATTAACATAGGTAGTGGTTTTTTGGTTAGGAGACCACACATAGTTGAATATAACGGACTTAATATGTATACCGCTACCACCAGTACAGGAAGTTGGTTATCTACATGGGGTGTAGCATTTCATACACTTACTGGCGTATTAGACTACCAAGCAGCATACTTAATTGGTGGGGTAGCTGTAGGTGGAGATGCAGCACCTCCTGCTACGAATCCCTATCTGTTTGGTACTGATGAAATGTCTGGGTTTTCAATAGTAACAAATATATACGAGGTTACAGAAACCGGTATAGTAAAACATATGAAAAAAGCAATAGATAGACCAACTTCTCATGCTGCGGCTACACTTGTAGATACTTTTAAAATTCTATATTTTGGAGGTGTAGATAAATATGGAACACCTTCTAAACGAGCATACCTGGTAGATGTGAAAGCACGTACAGTAACAAGGTTACCAGATCTTCCATTCCCTATCTACAATCATAGAGCAGTAACAGTACGAGGAGATAGAGTTATCGTATACGGAGGTGTTGTTTCTACTTTATACAATACAGCCACGGGTACTGATTACATCGTAAATGATCTGGTAGATAATAGTGGTTGTGTTTATGATTATGACTGGAGGAGGGGAAAAATGGAAATTATTGATATCTTACCAGGCTTCAGAGAGCGTGGTATTATGGGAGTTCCCTATGAAAACAATGTTGTTGTTCGAGGCGGTGGTAAATTCTCTACTGGAAGATCTGGAGATACTACCTATTCAAACTCAGCAGCCGAAATAACGTATGTTTACGAGGTTTGATCCGTGTCCATAAAATACGATTACGAAACAGTAGGTCCTGATGAACTTACTGTTCTTGGTATTGTAGCTGATTTAGACGATACTGGAAATTATGACGCTGACTCCTTAGATGGGAAACACGGGGAAGATATACTACGAAAGGATCAATTACAAGAACTCATGGATGAGAAAGTAAATCGCTTTACTACGACTACTGCATTAGTTACTCCAATAATTCTATCTCCAGCTAACGGTGCTTCTAACATTAAAGAAGTTATAATAGAGATTTCTGTTAAGGATTCTTGGAACGTAGATATTGATTTAATACAAAAAGATTTATACTGGGATGTAGAAATTGCTACCGATAGTGCTTTTACCAATATCTTTAGATCTATATATAACGATGCTGCAAATCTTCCAGTATGGCGTCCTGATCTATTGGATAATACGACATATTATGCAAGGGCACGGATAATACAAAATGGTATAAAAAGCAACTGGTCTCCTATAGTTACATTTACTACAGGGACTACGCAGTATGCAAAAATCACAAATGATTCTGCTAAAGCTATCCATAGGGAAGATAACTCCAGGACATCATCAGTGCCTGTTGTTAGAATACCTAGCGCAAATACTATTATAAAAAAGAATGTTGGTAACTATATTCGTACGGAAATTTCAGTATTTAAAAATAATAAAAGAGCAATGAAATATGGTAGTGGTACTCCTAGTACTGCTACCACACCTCCAGACGCTGTATGGAACGATGTAGTAACCAATTCAACTTCTGGTATTTCATATATACTTATAGATCCTACGGTTCTTGAAGCAGATACAGAATATTACTGTAAGATTCGGTATGTATATCAAGGTACGTCAGGAATTAGTGAAATAAAAACCAATGCTACTGGATTTGTATTCAAAACTAAAAAGTACATTAGAGATGTATCGCATATTCAATTACCCACTTATTTTACAAAAGGGCTTTATACTGGTCCTGGTGTTACTATCCAAACAACACAACCTCCAGTAGGAAAAATCGATAGCACTACTATTGTAATGCAAGCACATATTAGTGCTGCTGAAACTATATTATATCGAATGGAGGTAAAACCAGAAGGATTTGTACCCTATAGAGTCATACCGAATACTAATGGTGTTTTACAACAAAAACAAGCGCTCTGTTATCTTGCATCTGGACAGTGTCTGATGATTGATACTAGCACACTTGAGACGCATATATTGCATCTGTGGGGTGCTGTTCAACAAGTAGGATCATTGGAGGCTGTCTCTACACCATCCAATAGAAAACATCCTGGATTGGTACGTTTGTATAATGGAGACATATATGCTATATACTCAGCACAAGGTGGTGTAAACGACAAGAAGTTAATGAAGTTTGATACTACTACCAATACATGGAGTTCTGCTGGTTTGAATCAGGGATTTACAAAACGAGATGCCTTTACAATTGCCGCTATAGATGAACGATATTTTATGGTGTTTGGCGGTTATAATCCAGACGATAACACCAGACCTACATTCGCAGAGATATATGATTCTGTAGACAACCAATGGTCTATGACTCCTACCATACCTCAAATGGCATATAATTATGCCTATAATGTAGGTAATGGTATTCCTGTAGAATTATACACAGGTATCGTAGCGTTCGTTGGAGTAGAAACAATACAAAACAACGCTGCAACATACGTATGGGATAACCACAAACAAACATGGACTTTTTACATAACAGACGATGGAGCTCTTGGTAGCGGAGGCGGTGGAGCTACATTGCATCCTGGCGAAGCATATGGATTCTCAGGATACAAACTAATAACAAGCCTTGTCAAGGTGGAGTTGTAGATGGGAATTTTCAAAAGAGATGATTTAGTAAACACTATAGTAAACTACGCATTACAAGCTGTAAAGAATACCCCACTGGATGTAGATTATGCCTCAGATACCGATTCTACGTATTTACAAACTACTGAGGCTGCTTTTAGACTCTATCAGAGTGTTGAGTTCCATGGTTATTTTCCAGAGCTTATTCTTAAGGTAAAAAGAGTAGACGGAATTTATAAAGCAGCTCTTGCTCCCGTTTGGACAACTGCTGTAAATTTGGAAGTTAAACACAATATTACAGAATGGCAGTTATCGACTACGAATACATTTAGTAATGGTCCAAATACATATTCCTTTATTACCAGACATCCCGATGATTTACTGGAAATCGATATACCACAATCCTTCTTACTTACTAATCCTACGTCTACTATTTATCTTAGAGCTAGAATTGCATCTGGTAATATTTCGTCTGATTGGAGTAATACGGCTACACTTCCACCGATACAGGCAATAACAGATCCATCAAATGCTATTGTTAGGAATAACTTAATACCTTACGATGTATACCTCAGATTTCGATATGTAATTGGTGGAATAGAAGGCGAGTATTATATTACAGATATTAGTGGCGCTGAATTGACAGATTCCTCGTTTAGTAGTGATAGAATTTCTCATGTAGAAATTGCTGTAGAAAAACCAGGAGAAGGGATACTATTTAGTAGAAAAACTACTGGCGGAAATGTCCTTATTAGGACACCAAAAGAGATTGACAAAGAAGGACAGTATAGAATATGGTATCGTGTATGGAGTGGTAAACATAAGACCATTTGGAGATACAATAATATATATGTGGATAGGGTACAACCGACTGTTGTTACAAAGATGTATAATCGCTGGGGTAAGGCTTATGGAGTAATAACAGAAGTATTTGATAGTATTGTATTTGGAGCAGGACGAGCAATACGAGATTTAGATGGATCTGTGTACAGCGAAGAAAATAAAATGTTTATACATCCCGTATATGAGACAGAAAATGATTACTTTATGGCAAACAACGGACTTCCTGCTGGCGCTACCTGGGGTGGTAGTTTTGTGGCGTCGCATCATCCAACAGCACCGCATACGGATATAAAGAAAGGGGTAATATATGATACTCCAAATCTGGATGTAAGTGGTGCCAACTTCACTACGCCGACGCGTAGAAGATTTCGTAAATTTAATTTACAGGATAATGCTGCTGGAAATGTAATATACCAGAGTAGAAATTATACCAACTTTTCTGTTAGAAGAACGTATGTACAAAGTTGTTATATCGGTACTAGGAATATGGAATCTAACCCAACATACCAAAACGCCGCTGCATTTCCAAACTCTGATGGCTCGATATATGCCAGTAATTTTATATTTGTCTGTGGTGGACTTTACAGACCAAATAACTCCAACGATGTTTATCCAGCTAGAATGGCAAAACTCATTAGAAGAAATCTAGCAAATAATGGTTGGGACACTATCCCTCTCCCAGGAATGCCTAGATACCTATGGCATCATTCAGTAACCGATGTAGGTATAGGTGCGTTAGTTACAGGCGGCTATTACTGGCCATATGATCCGGCTGTTACACCTCCAGTTTATGGAGAGGATGACGAAGACACTGTGCGTATGTCCAATCGTACCTACTTATGGCGCCCGAATAAATCTGGCGCTGATTATTGGACAGGACATTGGTATAGAATGGCAGATCTTCCATTTCCTATATCCAGCCATTGTATGGAGCATTTACGGGATGATACTGTATTGATTATAGGCGGTCAAATAACAGAACATAATAAATATTTGGAAGGTAAATACTCATCTCCTATTATCTTTGAATTCAATTATGTAACAGGAGAGTATAACATAATAGGATATCTTCCAGAACCGCTGTACGCGGCTGCTTCTGTGAAAGATCAGTTAGGGAGGATTTGGATATTCGGAGGAGAAGGTCTGAGAGCTCGACCTGGATCATATACGAATGTCCAACCAATTCGCAATGGTCTTCGGTTGATTTATTAGGATTTCTTAATGGGTAGAGAAAGAAAAGGTAAATTTATTAATTGGCTTCCTCAAACATCGCGTGGTGGTGTTTTACACAATTCAGGTGCAGGAGCCATAGTCAATGCCGATAAGATACGTTCGACTTTAGTAACACAATTAGCCAGAGAAAGTATAGTTGATTCAGATATCAATAATCTCGTTAATAGCACCAATACTTACTTTATAAAGAAGCCAGAAATACTTACACCTACAGATGGACAGGTATTAACTGGAAATGATAAGATATTGCTTGTACCTCCAATACTAGGAAACTATGTAACCGGACAACATATTGCTACACATTGGAGAATATTAAATAGTTCTTCTAACTCTCTTGCCAATTCTATCTATAACGAAGTGGTGTATGGAGAGGGTTTGGTAAGTCTTCCTCTTCCTGAAGGATTATCTCCAAATACAGATTATTGGGTAGTAGCAAAAATACACATAGCTTCTAAAGAAAATGAATTCGATAACTGGCTACCTAGTGAATGGTCAAATATTGTTAGATTTAGAATTGATAATAATGCGACATTACAACCCATTCCAGACATAGAAGAACTCATACCTTACGAAAATGCCGACCATATAAATAGATTTCGTTTTAAAGAAAATAATAAGGAAACATATGCAGCGGGTTCTACTTATAAAGTATTAAAGGTACGTGCTGAGATTACTTCAAACGAAATGTCACGACCTAATAATAGTAATGTAATTCTGATTAACAAAACCATAACCAATTATGGAGTGGATCTTACTTTCCCGGAATATGGAAATACTGATCCAGTAGAAACAGAATTAGCCAGAAGAATATTAGAAAAAGAAAATACAGCCCGATGGAAAGGTATTTTTACATTCTGGTATGAAGACTTAAGTGGGAATAAAGGACTACCAATAACTAAGAAAGCACAACTAGTATATAAAGAACCAAAATTACTTAACCCATTTCCATACGCTCTTAAGGTAGCCAAAAATACTACGAGTATGGCCACACTTATCGGTAGTGGCGCTGATAAAATAGGTCATGGATCAAATGCTGATAGATCAAGAAACATAATGCTGATACGATATGATTATACTACTGCAAATGGAGGCATTACTCGTTTCTGGATGTATGATAAGGTACGGAATACTTGGCTATGGAGAGGATCTCATCCAGAAACAAATTACTATACAAATATGCATAATATTGCTTTTATAAACTCAGAAGAAGTATTGATTGCAGGAGGTTGTAAAGATAACACCTCATTAGCCAATCCTACAGTTAGTAATGTATTAAATACTACCTATGTTTTCAATGTACGTATAAATACATGGACACAGAAAGCTAACTTACCTACGCGGTTATTCTCCTCCAATAGTGTAATTACGAAGAACGGCGACATATACATCGTAGGTCTGGATAGAAACAATTCCTATAGATTAATGATAATACATTATGATCTAGCAACAGATACACATACTGTTGTTTATACAGAAACCAACACAACACCAAACGTACAAGTATACAACGTTCTTCCATTTAAAAATGGTTTTATCTATAGTCTTACCAAAAAATATGCGGGTAATTCGGATCTTAGAACACACTTCTACTATGTTGATATCACTGGTACTTCGTATAATGCAACTTATACACTACTGAATTCGTTAAATGATCCTACGCAGAGAAGACATAGATATCCTCTAGCACCTGCACCAGGCGGTGGTTTCTTGATGTATGGATACCTCCGTAGTGCTTTACCAAACCAGGCTTCTGGTGCGGCTAATGTCGACCAAATGTCTTCCCAAGGTAAACTATTTATGCTTACAGAAGATCGATCTGCGTCATCACAGCTTTCTATTAAACCAATACTTATGGTTCCTGGTGCTACAAAGAAACCTACAAACTTATTGAATAATTACCCAATGGCACCTATCAATGGTTTTCTTGAACCATATGACAACTATGGAGGTTATATATTAGCTGGAGGATTGTCTTATAGTAATTTGGAAACAGGTGGTGTTGGTAAGAATCTATCAAAGTCTCCTGAATTGTGGTTAGTGTACCTATGAGCAAATATAATTCCCCAGATCCGAGAGCGTTAGAAAGGGATGGTAAGTTACTAACTGCCGGACAAAATAAATTAGATACAGAATTAATCGATAGAATATTGGACAGGGATTGGTTCGATAGTGTTATGATGTCAAAAGGTCTGACAATGGAGGATGAGTTAGACAAAGTAAACAGGTTTTGGAATACTGCTAGAGTAAAATTTACAGACAGTGGTCCGGGTGGTAATATAGGGATAAACCCAAGACCACAATTTACACCATATGCAGATATACGAGAACCTGGAACGAAGGCAGGAAGAAGTGAAGTATCGCCAGGGAATGTAACAGGCGATACCGGAATGGGTATATACTATTCCGAAGCAATTGATGACAATGCAAATATTGTATACCTGCGCTTCGGAGTACCATCTTTTAACAGTATGTTTTCCTTCCTTACAAAGGCTATTGATCCAAATATAGCTAGAATAGCAAATACTGGAAGAAGTAGTGTAGCCCATAATATAGGTAAAATCATAGGTAGTGTATTGGGTTTAGTAAAGTTTACAAAGGTGGCTGTATATTTTTTAACCGGTCGATTTGTTTTAGGCAGTATAGGAACTGTATTACCCATTCAAAGTAGTAAATACTATACACTAAAACCAACAATGTATTTATATTGGTCGGCTGTAAATAGTTTGTTAGCACAGATGTCTATAAACCTTGGCTTTATTAGTCCTACAGCTGTAAGAGATGAGGATCCGATCAAAGGAGCTTCTCTGGCAGCTAGTCCTGAAATGATGGAGTTATTAAAGGAGATGTTTCCTAACTTGGTTACATCTAATAACTTTATCGATATGTATGCCGTTGCAACCAGAGCACAACGTCTAGCTAACCAAAGAATATTGAAAGAGTTAGATGTGTTGGATCAGGGAAACGCAAGCACGGATCAATATGTAGGACTGATTGACGAGCTATTGAATAAGAAGGTGGTGGATGAGGAAAATCCTACCTTTCTTTCTTTCTTAAATAGAGAACTAAATTCAAGAGCAGCCAAGGCTGAAATTATTCCTGCTTTAAATAAGGAAAGATCAGAAAACATTACTTTAGAAAAAGATCCACTTTCTCCTCCTGAAGTTGAGGATGAGCAAGGAATACTGGATTGGATCAATAGCGGTGTAAAAGAATACGTAAGTGAAATGGCTGAGGTATATAAAGCAGGATGGAGAGAAGGTGGACAACATGCTATATTTCGTGTTGACCATGTAGATTCTGTTTCTGAAAGCTTTAGCACTTCAGTATCCGATAGTCCGATAGTAAGCATAGTAAATTCTGGTGCTAGTAGTTCTCGAAATATGAAATTTACATTGGCAGGAGGAAACGTAGGAGACGGTCCAATTGTAGACCTTATAGAGGGTCTTGTAGGATCCGCAGTAGACCTCGCCAAAGGTGTTATTGAGGGATTTACATTTGGCGTTAGTAATATTGTAACAGCACTGCTCGGTGGTGGATATATAGACGCACCACAACAATGGGAAAATAGTAGTGTTACATTACCGAATCTAAGCTATAGCACAAAGCTAATATCTCCCTATGGAAATCAAGTATCACAACTTATGAATATATACATGCCTTTAGCAATGTTTATGGCGGCAGCATTACCATTAGCTACTGGTAAGAATAGTTATACTTCACCATTTCTATGTAATCTAGAACACCCAGGGAGACAGTCAATTCCACTTGGGATTATTACTAGTCTGTCAATTACCAGAGGAACTAGTAATCTTTCCTTTACACAAGATAACAGAGCATTGGCATACGATGTCTCTTTTACAGTTACTGATCTTTCATCTATAATGTTTATGCCTATAGATACTGGTGGTTTGTTTGGTGTCGATATGGCTCTAGATGAAGATCACATCTTATCGAGATATATGGCCACTATTACAGGTAGAGATGTTTCCAGTATGTTCTATACTACTACTAGGGCAAAGATACGTTTAGCTAGAGAATTATACAAAATAGACAAACTTCGATCTCCTGCTGGCTTAGCAATGGCTATTAATGATAGCATTCCTGGCAGATTTCTTAGAATCTTTGCACCGAAATCCAGCATACTTAGAGGCGTCCAAGATCAATAGCGCAAAAAATACACCCCACTCCCGAGATCTGGGAGTGGGGTGTATATTATGTGTGGTATAGATTTTCATAGCCAACGACTGATAATGAAAATTTCTTTAGAGCTTTATCAGTCTTCTTATTATATGGTTTTCCATCGAGGAATTCAGACATCAGACCAACGCCTGAATATAGTCTATAGTATATTTCAGTTATCAGTTCAAGTGGTGTTATTCCACTCTTTAAATACTCACATATCCAGTTATCGATGTAGCTAGCGTGTTTCACTAAGAATACAGAAATCATAAAACCAATACGCTCGCGCAAGGATAGACGCATACCGATGGTGATAAGTATTTTCTGCATTAAAAACAAATCACTTGTTAGCCTTGTAAGGAATTCGTTCTTATTAGTGGTTTTTGAGTTATAGATATTTATCAACCTAGCACCAAACAAAGGATTTCTTATAATGTTTATATCCTCCATGGCTTTATAAGGTAGTTTGGTAGGTACTCTTTCTATATGAATTTCCTTAGCCATAATATCTTCTAGTACGATATAGATATAGCTAATGTTTATAAAAAGCTGATATGTTATATATGTACTATATTTTGTAAGGTCTTTGTCTAATTTCCTAATGATATTTATAATAAGATCTAGTACTGTTTCCGTTAGATCTCTGACAGATAGATCCACAGATACCAAATTGGTACTAGCATCATAGTTTTGATAAATGCTTTTATCTATTCTTTTCAAACGTATGATATCTTTTAGTAGAACATGTCGACTTATTTGTCTTGTCGGTCCTTTATTTCTATAAATGATTATGAGCTTATCTATCTCATTAATTAAATCATAAATGATAGTGTGGCTTAGAAACATTGAAAAATCTCGGTTGTCAGTCGAGTTTGATCACGTTCGACTGACAGAAAAGTAATTGTAATCTAGGAAAATCCCCTATGAGGCTCATCAAATCTTTAATTTTCTTTCTCTTCATCAGTCCGCTATATGCCTATACTATACCTGTTAGCCAGAAATATGTCCATGGATGGCGTATTATTGATAGTAATACATCTATCAACATACAAACTCCTGTTATCACAAACTACGGTCCCGGTTTACTATCTGTATACTGTCCTTACAACACATTAGAACGTCCTTCCTGGAGAGTATATCTTACTATCAGAGTTCGATCATTGAAAGACTATAGAAACCATTTTCGCTCTTATGATCTAACAAATATTGACTTCCTTGACAAGCTACTTGAGTTAGAAACCAAAAATGCTGGTTTATATGAACACGAATTCTCATATAACCAGATGAAATTTGAATTGCTGGATATTCCTATTGGATTATCTAGCGCAGTAAAACTAAACACAGATTTTTGTATTTCCAAACATAAACAATATCGTGCTTTTCTGGAGAATCCACATGACCCCCGTAGAACAAACCTTGAGTAGCTTTGAAACCAGTTATAATAGCATTCTGTTTGTCTTTAATTCGTCTAGTAACCTAACTGCTTCTGATAAGATTGCTTTAGAAGAAATTGATGAAGCGATTAACAAATTATTAGAACTTATTATCATGTTTGATCCAGATCACGATAGGATTGCCAATGAATTAGAATATATTTCTTCCTTTCCAGTACAATATATTCCTACACTCGCAAGTTATTATAACAATAAATTAATCTTGCTTGCAAAAATTCTTATTAACAAATGGGGTTGTGTTTTGGATTTGGCTGGACTTGAAGCGTTCTTGAAGGAAGTTGAAATTCTCTCGAACGTAGAATTTGCGGAGGCGGTCTATAAGGTATTTAGATTTCAAAGCTGAGGGCAAATTAAAAGGCACCCATCCGTGATAAAACCAGATCCATATATAAGTCCGCTACCAATGAAGGTAGGATAGATCTTTTGGTTAATCACGGATGGGTGAGTTACATCCAGCCACAAGGAGAAACAACATGGCCTACGAACACACACGACCCACAACAACAACGCAAACCATCGGTGATCGACAATGATTAATTGACGACGAACGAGGACAAATGCATGTTCAACTTATATAGAAAATTCAAATCCCCAAATATCGCTATACCTTCTAGTATTGTAGATAACTATTATAAACTTTCTGGATATTTCATAAACCTATTCTTCAGTACTAAACTGTCTGTATTACAGTACAACCTTTATAAAGAATACTTAATCTCCTATATGGTAGACTTATATATTTTATCTAAAGAACTGAAGAAAAGGGAAATAGATTCTAATATCTCAAGAAACGCCAGAGATATAGAACACTCTATCATAACCTTGCTTAGTATTAGAAGTCTATATAATAAACCAGAACCCTATGAGAAGTTATTTAAGGTAATTCCAAATCCACTATATTATTCACATATACACTTTATAGAATATCTAGTATTAAAACACGATGATTCTTATATTAGAGAGCTTATTTATCGTATAATGACCACACACTATTACTATGGTGGCAGAGGTAAGGATAGGTGGATTACAAACAAGTTAAAGAGGAGTATGAATATTCTTATCAAGACTAGAAAAGAGTCCATAAAAGAAGACTATATCCAGCTCTGTTTGTATTTTGGATTTGTAAACCGACTGTACCTTGGGTCTGGTCGAAGAGTTCCACAAATAGACCATATTTATCATGAACTTTCTAAAATCGTCAATCGCAAATAACTATATAATTTGATCCGTCACGGGCTAAGCTTTTATTGCTACGTGGTCTGGTGTGTCTCCTGATCAACCATTCCAGATCCGCCCGTGTTCGGGTCATTTTTCTTTGCCCTTCTTCTTTCCTTTCCTATTCTTTTCTCCCTTCTCTCGTTTCAAATTCCTTGATAATTTCTAGCCTTTCTGGGGTGTCCTGATGGATATTGTTGGTTTATTAGATCCTAGCGATGGGGGTAATTTCCTTACCAAACGCCGCTTTGTAGAAGAACTTAGAAAAATCGTCCTTAAAGAATTTGGATATGACAGCATTGATGATCTGCTTTCTTATTCAGGTACTATTTTTGGGGTAATATCTCCCACTGTAAATGGTGTATCAAATAAAGAAATAGAAGATCTTATATCAAATATTGGTTTAGTAACACTAATTCAAAATACAGATAACAATACCTATGTAGTACGCATCGATGATCCAGGATCATTATCGGAGGTATATGATAATGTATCTAATGGGAAGTTTGACGTATCATTCTTTAAAATAGACAGCAGTAGTGGGAGCGGTAGTTCTTTTACTATCAATAAGCCGAGTATAGTAGGTCTGAATGGATTAACGTTAGAAGGGTCGTCATTTGGAACTTCTTCAGTAGCCACACCTTCTCACGACTCCAGTGACTGGGAGATTGCTTCTGATGCTAGCTTTACAAACTTAATAGTTAATAACTATGGAGATACTACAAATCTCACAACACTATCTTTAGATACTTCTATAATCGATTTAGGAGTTACATATTATGCCAGAGTACGGTATCATTCTGGTGCTACTGTTTCTGACTGGTCTGATGGTTTTACATTTACTATTACAGATAGTATTATAAAACCGTCTATCATATCCGTAGACAATGGTAGAGAAGTAACCGCATCTGCTTTTTCAACTAACTCTGGGTATGGTTTTCCTCACGATTCCAGCGATTGGGAAGTTGCTCTGGATGCTGGTTTTACAAATATAGCTTATAGTAGCTATTCTGATAATATTCATCTTACTGAAATTGTTCTTATAGGACTTACACAGAATACTGACTATTATCTCAGAGTTCGGTATAGGTCCGGTAACATAGTATCAGCCTGGTCTGATGCTTATAGTTTCAATAGTCTGGTATATTATCCCACACCTATATTACTGTATCCTAGTAGTAATGATACTTTTCCATATAATAACAGAGTGATATCGCATTATCCAGACGGATATAATGTTATAGTCGATAAATACTTTGGAGATCCCTCAGTAAGTCGTCTCCATTTCAATATAAAAACCAGCACAGATAATGGTGCTACCTGGAATGTATTGGGAGGTGGTTATAGGAACTATAATCCTACAGGGTTGTATAACTTTCCTTTGAATTTACAACATGGTGAAGTTAAACTTTATAATATACAACTTAGGTGGTATGGCGCGACAGGATACACTCCCTGGACGGATAACATCGTACTTGTAAATACTACCAATGATCTTATATCGGGAGCTTCTGTAAACTACCTGAATTATGATAATTCGTTATATCCAAACTTTCCTGATAGTGTAAAGGATGTTTACCGATACTTTATGGAACCTACACTGGTATCTGGGAGTGTAGAAGCAATACAACATCAGTTTACAAGGGACAGGAGTTTTACTTCTGTTGATATTGATTATACATATAATGGAACAGATTATAGCGATCCTCTCTTTAATCTATACACATCTCCACACCATCAGGTAAGGATTTATAATACTTTACTTAAGAATGTCTTTGTAGATGAAGATGGAAATGGTCATAATGACCCGATCTACTATAGATCCAGAGTAAAGGTAGATGGAGTATGGCAGAGATGGAGTGTCTTATTATACACACAGAGAACTGGTACAACTTTTATTAATCAACCTACATTCCAGATACCAACGGAAGGTGCTATATTTAATAAAAATATCTTACGTTTATTTTGGAACCAAGATCGCTATATAGCAACTTCGAATCGACCGTACCATATGAAAATAGCAGGATATGAATACGTTATAGGTACTTCTGTAGATGTTAATGGAGATATTACGAACATTATAGAGCACGAGTATTTAAAACCAGGAGAACCCGATAGTGTAAGCAACAACGGTAGTTTATCTGATATTACTTTCAACATAGCACCAAGTCAGTTTTCTCCAAATACGACCTACTATATAAAAGCACGTGTAATATATGATTATTGTTTAGACACACCGTCGCAGTATAATGCCATACAACCTTATGATAATAGTAAGATCTATCACAGAGGTCCATGGTCCCCGGTAAGATCATTTTCTACGGATAGTTCCTTTACGAGTTTTTCTCCAATAGATGACTTTATGATCTTTGGAGAAGATAACGAGCTGGGTATTCCTCAGAACGTTTCTTTCTTTTCTAAGAAAGTTTCTATTGGATTACCTACTGGAACATACTCCAATGATGCTAGAAAACGAATATTAGAAACACTGATATACGATAGTAATGATAATCTAATACTTGGTAAGTTAAAATCAACTAGGGTACAAGGTATGTTTAGCAGTACTTCTGCATCAGACTCTGCTTATAATACCACACAAATACCATACGATCATACTTTTCTACATTTACAGAAAGGAGAGACATATAAGGTAAGATATAGATATCTAGGCAATGGAGACGATAGTTCTCCAAACACATACCCATATGACCATGTCAGTCCTTGGGGTGAGAAGACATTTACTGTAAATAGAGACTCAGATAGCAGAACACTGTATCCAATTGCTCCGTTCTCGTCTGATGTAGTAAAGGATATCTTTTATGTAGGAAACAATACAGTATATGTTATAGCGACTTCCGGTAGCTATAATCTTAAAGTATATGCTTTAGACATGGCTACAGGTACTTGGACTCAAAAAGCATCACTACTGAATACAGTATGGACTGTATGGTATCGGGATACACCACTTGCCTATAATCCAACACATAACAGAATAGAAAGTATATCTACTATAAATGGAGAACTTGGGAAAATTCGTGCATATGACATAGCCACGGATACTTGGTCTGTTATCCATGACTTTAGTAGCACTTGGCCTGAACTGGCATGTAATAAATTCATGCACAGTCAGTGGTTGGGAGGAATGGTAATACTGGGTGGTACCTTTTTAGGGACAGAACCCTATTTCTATGGATATAGGATGTCTAATAAAGCATACTTGATAAAAGATAGTGATGGTAGTGTTGAGGCCTTACCAGATTGTCCTGTATATGTGAATAGATATTATACTAACCTATTTGAACTCAATAATGAAATATTTCTTACTGGCACGCCTTCTAACGCTACCAATAGAATAAGCTATGTCTATAAATTAACCACAGATAGTTCTGGTAACAAGGTCTGGATAAAACTCAATGATAGTAATCTGGTAGATCACTCCAGCGCTCCAATGGGATTACACTTTACAGGTGCTTGGTGTGGTGATATGAAGATGACTCAGTCTCTGGAAGGTCGATATGATGCTATAACGGATAGTTTTGAACCTGCACCATATCTAGCTCCAAATAGTGCTGGCGATTTTGGATATAGCAGGAAGTTTGCTAAGGTCTCTGACAACGAGATTGTTGTCGTCGGCAGTTATAGTGAAAACTATGGAGAAGTTATATCAACAGACTACTCAAATCGAGCGGGTGCTTGTAAATATACTTTTTCAACAAGGAAGGATTGGAATAACAATACATACCTATGCAAGAACATTGGTATAAATAAAAACTTAACAGCTCCTGTTATTGTGAACTATAATACAGCAAATAAGCAAATTGAATTATTAGGTACTACAGATACATTAATAACTAGAGTTATTGAAGTATGGGATATTGGAATGACAACACTTATGGATTTGATAGAAGAGACTGTTGCACAACAAACAACGAACAATGTATTCGTTACAATAAACAACAGTACTGCACTACAGACAGGAACTCCGTATAAGGCACGAGTATTTTATAAGACAGATCTTGGAAATACTCCATGGAGTGACATCTTAGATTTTACTTATTAATTCTTTCTGTAGGTCTGCTGGCTTTTGCCAGCAGACTGTTTTAAGATATTGATATATTTAATTCTAGACCACCAACCAACTTTCTTTTTCTTTATGACGATATCTTCCTTTCTCCTCTCGTTTGAAACACCTTACATCTCGTCAAAATACGTAGACGACATTAGCCTCTTATTGGTTACTGATCTTGATAATCTTTTAGAGTTTGTTCAAAACGACTTAAAGATCTTTAATAAGACGCCAAAACAGATTTTAGATGCTCGGGAAGGCATTACACAGGCTTTGACCGATATGGAAGTAAAGGACTGCACGGAAGAGATCTGTTATCATACCGAATTTGCTAATGCTGTATTCAACTATTTAAATACACTTGTTTTAGAAATATACAATAATGTAGGAGAAAACATCTTCCCATATAAGGTAGCAGATATCATTCCACTAGTAGATGATGTTATGTCTAAACATTTAAAAGATCTCTCTACAGCAGATCCTGACCGCTATCTTATGTTGCTGAGTAACTATTCAGCCTACTTAAAAGAAGTTGATAGATCGTATAGAATTATGACCCATAATTATATCTTAAAACAGGTTCGTGATGAAGAAAATGATGATATCTGTCTTCTGGTAGAGGCTACTGGGAAAATGGATTTATTTGATCCTGCCAGCATAGACGCAATGATATTACTTCTTAGAGTACTGGCTAAGAGATTGGCCATTGCTGTCGAATTCTTTTCGACTGAAGACAATGAATACACCCCACCAACAACAACCGCGTTAAACTGATGAAGCAACTTGACCTTTCTGAATTATGGGATAATCCCATTGGCACCAATAAGTCTCCTGTTAAGAATACATCTACCAATACAGAATATGCTACTTCCGATATCTTAAATAAACAAACAACACAGGAAGATAACACTACCAACGAAGTATCAGTAGAAGATAAACGAGTAGTCAATGGTAAGTCAGATATCAATCAGCTTGCTCCATTTAAGTATGCGTGGGCTTGGGAGTTCTTTCTAAATGCCAATAAGAACCACTGGACTCCAACAGAAATTCATATTGCTCCAGATATAAAGGATTATCAACAAAAACTAACTACCGAAGAAAAACACGTATTTGAAACAGTATTTGCCTATCTCACTACAGCAGATATATTAGCCATGAGAAATATAGGTTTGGCTGTAATGGAGAAGATGACTGCTCCTGAACTCCAAATCTATCAAGCCAGGCAGGTATATGAGGAGTCCTTACATAGCTGGAGCTATCAATATTGTGTAGAAAACTTAGGTATCGACCAGTATGAGTTCTATAATAGATATAGAAGAATAGAGCCCATTTGGAATAAGATACAGATATCCAATAGACGTTTAGAGAAGATACTTACTTCAGAGATAGATCTTTCCGATAAAGAAAATCTAAAGGAATTTATATTATCCTATATCTTCTTTGCTGCCATATTTGAGGGAGCGTGGTTCTATAATGGATTTAGTCCTATATATGGACTACAACGAAGAGGTCTTATGAGAAGTACCTCAGAAATGCTACAGTACATACAGAGAGACGAATCTCTGCATACATCTTTTGGTATTAGAGTAATAAAACAAATTATGATAGAGGAAGATATCCAGCTAGAAGAACAAGATCTACAAGAACTATTAGAAGAATGTCATCAAGCAGAAGAGACCTACATAGGCTATGTGTTAAGAGATCCTATATTGGGATACAATAAAGAAGATCACATGGCACAATACAGGTTTCTTATCAATAGAAGATGGAGTATGTTGGGTTTTCAAGAACCTTACCCAGGACAGAAACAAGGACTACCGTGGTTAGATGAACAGATTAATATCAAGAAGGAAAAGAACTTCTTTGAGACAAGGGTTACAGAATATCAGGTAGGGGGAGGATTAAAGTGGGACTAACCATCTTTCTAGATATCGACGGGGTTCTAAATAGTCGTACCTATTTTAACTCCGTCTTAGATATAGATCCACATAACCCTGCCGATTTTTTAGATCCATTAGCGTGTAAAAATCTCCATCATTTTTTAAACCGCTTTCGGTGTGACATCGTGTTATCGTCCACATGGAGATTATTGCACCCCATTGCTGAGATAGAAAACGCTTTAGCGCAAAACGGCTTACCACTTATCTTTACTGACAAAACAATTATTTTTGATGAT
>Ga0256914_1000121_pt1 | contig 75010 bp, 60 predicted proteins | sample HulkmetaG_FD_191571 | JGI IMG/M metagenome (GOLD analysis project Ga0256914, IMG submission 191571) | Hydrothermal chimney microbial communities from Main Endeavour vent field at the Juan de Fuca Ridge, Pacific Ocean - Hulk | ecosystem: Environmental > Aquatic > Marine > Hydrothermal vents ...
AAGGAGACGCAAAGGGCGCGGAGAAGATATTTGGAATAAAAGCTGCCTTAATTAACTTTGCGTATGCTTGGCGTAGTTAGTGGTTTTTAATTAAACGCAAAGGTAATGAAGGAGACGCAAAGGTCACGGAGAAGATATTTGGAATAAAAGCTGCCTTAATTAACTTTGTGAATGCTTGGCGTAGTTAGTGGTTTTTAATTAAACGCAGAGGTCGCGAAGGAGACGCAAAGGGCGCGGAGAAGTTGTTTAAATAGCTTGGTGAACTTTGCGTTCCAATTGACAAATTTATTATTAGGCATTCTTATAATTATGTGAATTATGTGCCAAACTTAAACTTAGACTCATTTTAATTTAAGGAGAAAAAATGAGCACACCATCCATTACGATTGAAAACGTTAAGAATTTTATTGTAGGTATTGATCGTCAGGTTCCTACTTTCGGCGGAGTTTTGAAACGGTACATTAATTTGGATAATGCTGCCAGCACTCCGACTTTAAAACCTGTTTTGGATTCCATTAACGCATTTATGCCCTGGTATTCCAGTATTCATCGCGGGACGGGATTTAAGTCGCAGTTAAGTACCCATATTTTCGAACAAACGCGCGATATTATTTTAAAGCATTGCCATATTCGAGATAATGATCATGTGGTGATTTACGGAAAAAATACTACGGAAATGGTCAATAAGGTTGCACGGCGTTTGAATACCGCTTCGGATGAGGTGGTAATTACCACTTTAATGGAACATCATTCCAACGATTTACCTTGGCGGAAAAATCAAAAGGTTGTATTTGTAGAGACTGACGAGCATGGTCTGTTGGAATTGGCAGATTTGGAAAAAAAACTTAAAGAGCATCGGGGAAAAGTTAAATTAGTAGCTGTTACGGGCGCTTCGAATGTAACCGGGCTTTTGAATCCGATTCATAAAATTGCCGAGCTGGCCCATACTTATGGCGCCCAAATATTAGTCGATGCTGCGCAGTTGGCACCGCATCGGGATATTGACATGCGCGCACAGGACGATGTGGAACATATCGATTATTTGATTATGTCTGCCCATAAGTTTTATGCGCCGTTTGGGCAAGGGGCGCTCATTGCCGATAAATCGGCTTTTTTACAGGGTGATCCGGATCATGTTGGCGGAGGGACGATTGAACTAGTGGATCGTGATTATATTTATTGGGCCGAACCTCCGGAAAAAGAAGAGGCGGGAACGCCAAACGTAGTTGGAGCTTTGGCCATGGCCAAGGCCTTGTTGGTTATGGATGAGATTGGCCTGCAAAATATTGCCAAGCATGAAATGGCTTTGACGACTTATGCATTGAAAAAATTACATCAATTACCTGGAATTACGGTTTACGGTCCGGAAGATCCGGAGGATGTGGAGCATCGTTTGGGTGTAATTAGTATGAATGTTGACGGTTTTTCTCATGCGTATGTGGCCTCGATTCTGAATTACGAATATGCAATTGGCGTACGTAACGGATGTTTTTGTGCGCATCCGTATTTGAAAAAATTATTGCATATTTCTCCCGAGGAGGACAAGGCATTACAACAAAGAGTGTTGCAACACGATCGTAGCGAAATTCCCGGTGCAATTCGTATGAGTTTTGGCATGTACAATACCGAAGAAGATGTGGATGCGTTTGTGGAAGCTATCGCACGTATTGAAAAAGGTGAAATTAAGGCCGAATATGTTTTGAACAAGCGTACGGGCGAATATCATCCCAAAGATTTCGATTTTGCCTTTGAGCACTATTTTAAAATATAAAAATTCGAAGAACTTGTGAAGTATTAAAGGCAGATGAAGATATCACGAGTTTAGCGGTTTAGATTTATGACTGAAAAAATCTATTATCTGGATGCCTATGCGCGCAGCATTAGTGCTAAGGTTTTGGATCATCGTCAGAAAGACGGAGAGCATTGGCTGCTTTTGAATCAAACTATTTTTTATCCGGGAGGTGGAGGGCAACTTCCGGATAAAGGATTTATCGATGGCAAGCCATTGGGGGCTGTTAAGGAGAAAGATGGGCAAATTTGGCACAAGGTTGCCTTAACAAAAGAAGCGGCACCGATTGGAAAAACGGTAAATCTGAAGCTGGATTGGAATTATCGCTTTTATCAGATGCAGCAACATTCTGGCCAGCATTTACTTTCGGCTGTATTACATGCGCATGGATATCCGACTGTTTCTGTTCATTTGGGTGAGGGCCATACGTTAATCGAAACGGAAGGCGCCCAATTGGAAAATGCACTGTTACGGCAGATCGAAACGAAGGCTCAAGATTACATTGCCAAATCTCTTCCGGTGGTTATTCATTATGTGGCTAAGAAGGACGTAAACAGTTTTCCGTTGCGCAGGCAGCCCGGGGATTTTGAAACTTTGCGCATTGTGGAAATAAAGGATTATGATTACTCCGCATGCGGCGGGCTGCACGTGGCTTGTACATCGGAAATCGGTATGATAAAAATAATAGGGAGCGAGCGAATTCGCGGACATGTTCGCATTAAAGCGGTAATCGGTAGGCGTGCAAGCGAATATTTCGATGAATTACATCAAGTCAATTTGCTTTTACGGGAAAAATTGAATACGAATCATCTCCAATTTAATGACCGAATCGTGCAAATGCAGGAAGAGATCGGTTATTTAAAGAAATTATCCAGGTTTTATGATAAGTATTTTATTCGCTATGAGAGTAGCCGATTGGCGACGGAAACTAAGGAAGATTTAATTGTAACCCGATTGGACTACGGGGAACAATCCGATGCGGCGGAAATGGCTAAAACAATTAGTAGAGATTTCGGTAAAGTGGCCTTTGTGCAATTTGACCGTCGATTTTATTTGTCATCGCCGTCACAAAACATTTTGGATACGATTAAATTTTTTAAGGAACAGGCCGATGCTTTGGAAATTAAGGGAGGCGGCCCACAGGGTTTTTGTCAAGGACTGATGCAGAAGAATAATTTACAAGAAATAGAGGCAGCACTTCGAAACTATATGGGAAAACGTGCGTAGACAATGACAGGTGTTTTAATGATCCAAATCGTTAAAACGATTTTTGCATTTTACTTGGGTTGCGCGCGTGCGTAAAAAACCGTTAAAACGGTTCGAATGCTTTCTTGGTTTCTTGTTAATAAATATTAAGGATCATTCTAATGGTTCGATGCGTTTTAATTTTGGACCAATTTCAGGAGAATTTATTATGAGCGGAATTAAGGGGGTTGTTCTTTTAACGCGCTTAAATTTTGTGGAGCATCATTTCGGTAAAGACGATTTGAAAAAATTTTTAGATAAACTGGATGTAGACAAAGACAGTCCTTTGTTTCAACCTGTCATGATTTCCAAAGACTATCCCGAAAATTTATTGCAAGATATCGACAAGGTTTTACTTAAAGAATATTTTGACAATAACTTAAATAAATTTTTGGAATTAGGCGCATGGAATGCGCGGCATATTATGCCTACCTATTTTCAAATTTATATCGACGAAAAAAATCCCGGTGGTTTTATCGAACAGGCAGCCCTGTTACGGCCGCATCTGATCGGATTGGGCGAAATGTTGGTAAGCGCTATTGAGCCGAATCAATATTTGGTGCGTATCAATTACGGGCAGCCCTATCCAGAAACCGCACGTTTAAGTGAGTTGGGCTTTTTGGAAGAAGGCGTACGATTGTGCGGCGCAAAAGAAGTAACATCCAAATTGGAAGAAAAAGAAGAGACATCCGTAGAATACCAACTCGAGTGGAAATAACCGATGCATCCTCTTACTGTCATTAACGGCGACATCAAGGCTTCCCGCAAAATGCGGCGCATGGAGCGCTACGAATGGCAGTTATTTCTCAAATCGTCTATCGTTCAGCTTAACGAACAATATGAAAATGAAATCGATGTTCCGTTTATGATTACCAAAGGCGATGAATTTCAAGGTGTTCTAAAGCGGCTGGCCGACGTAAATAAAATTATTTGTAAATTCGAACAACTTACTTATCCCTTGCAGGTGCGTTTTGGCGTGGGATTCGGCAACATTCAAAAAATGGGGAGCCGTATCACCATCGAGATGGACGGGCCCGCTTTCCACCGGGCCTCCAAAGCGCTGGATATTGCCAAACAGAAAAAGCGTGTCGTTTGGTTCAATACCGCCGCGCAAGACTTTGATTTGACGATAAATACCATTTATCAACTGATTTTCGCCATTAAGAAAAAATGGAGTAAAATCAGTTTTAATCGTTATTGGAAATATAAAGAATTCGGCACATACGAACGCGTTGCCCAAGCCGAAGGCGTAACACCACAAGCCGTGTGGGATTCTTTACGCAATGCACATGCCATCGATGTTATAGAAGCCGAACAAGTATTGGAAAAAATTTTTTCCAGACGCGATCAAGATATGCAACTGGTTAGTAATATCGATAAACTCGATTCATTGTTTTAATACAATAAATTAGTAAAATTAAAGCCAGCAAAACCAAAATCGGATTAACGTGGCCATGCCATTCGTACCAGTGAAAAAAAGGACTGTCCTCGTTTAAATTCACAAAAATAACACCGATTAAATTATACGTTCCGTGAACAATTATTGACGGCCAAATAGAATTGGCCCGCCAGGCTACAAAACCGATAATGATGCCAACAATAAAAATCTGAATTGCCCAATACGGATTTTCATGTACTAACGTCCAAGCAATTGAAGTAAGCAGAACAGCCCGCGTTACGTCTCCCTTATGTTCCAATGAAGTTTGTAAGAATCCGCGAAACAAAAATTCTTCGGAAAAAGCCGCGGCAAAGACCGCTCCTGTAATTATCGCAACCCATTCCAAAGGCGTTTGTGCTTTTAATGGTAGTAGCATTTGTTCCAGCCAATCCGGCGAGGGAATGATTATTTGTACCAAACGATCCAATTCGTCACCGACAACGGAAAGGGCAATGCCTGTTAACAAACCAAGCCAAACCATGGAAAAAGGAACCGCGTTAAGACGAAAAACTCGGCGAATGGCATAGCCCCTGACATAAGCATAAATGAGCGGTAGAATTAAAAACAGAAGGCCGCCGAAAATATAAATAAAACGCGCATGGTCCATTATTTCCACAGGGTTCTGAGCACCGCTTAAAGCGCCATAAACCATAATGAGCAAAATCAAAAAGGCAAAAGAAAACAACACTACAATGAGTGCTTCCAAAGGCTCGGGGTATTGTCTCTTGTTCCTCATAGTGAACCCTTTTTAGTGAATGTTCCGTTGCGGAGGCAAAGCTGTAAACTGGTACAAAACCAATGAAACGGCAATGGCCAAATTTAAAGATTCGCCATGGCCAAATTTTGGGATCGAAAGCTTAATATCACACATTTCGATCATGCGGGATGACAAACCGTGCGCTTCGGAACCAAAGATAAGAATATATTTGCCCTTAGCCTCCGGTTTGAATTCGGGAAGTGCTTGCCCCTTGCGAACCGTTGTGCCGACCAAAGAATAACCTTCTTTTACCTGCATTTGTTCCAGCGTTTCCGCAGAAACATTTTGCAGAATTTTTACCTGCGTAATAGCTCCGGCACTGGCACGAACCGCCTTAGGCTGGTAGGGATCTAAAGCATGGCTTCCCAACAAGACGGTCTGCCAGCCAAACCAAGCAGCCGTGCGTAAAATGGTACCGAAATTTCCCGGATCGCTGATATTCTGCAAAAAAATCATGCGTGCGGATAAAACATTTTGCTGCAATGAAATTTGAGGTAAGCGCGCAACCAGAGCCACACCTTGCGGCGTTTGCTCATCGCTAATGTAGGCAAATTCCGATCGGGTTAAGGTGTAAACTGGTAAATTACCAAAGGTCGGAAAACGATTTAACAGTGCGGTTTGATGTTTTTCGACCAGCAAATACAAAAATTCAAAATTGCGGTTTTCCAAAGCCAGGCTAACCGCTCTGAATCCGCTAATGACAAATTGCCCGTAGGCGCGTCGGAATTTTTTTTGCCGCAATTGACGGATTTGTTTCAACAGTTTTTTGGAAATCGGCCGGATCATCACTCTTTGTTTTCCGCGGTAAACAAACTCTCTTTGGAATACATGCGCCAAATATCTTCGCGGGCAACCATGCCAATGTAGCGCATTGTTTCCGGCGACTCGACAACCGGCAACAGATCGGAATCGTCAATTTCCATTTTTTGTAACGCTTCTTCCAAGGTATTGTTCTTATCTAACACAAACACATTTTCGGTCATAATATCCGTGGCCAGTAAAAGCGGCGCCACGCTACGGTCAAACAAAACCGGACGTAATTCACGCAGTGAAATGGTGCCGCGAACCCGATTGTTTTTGTCCAGCACCGGAAAGGTCGTGTAATGCGATTTCATGAAAATATTCAAAATTTCCTCGAACGGCGTATATTCATAAATAATCGGCACATCCGTTAAAATAAGATTGGTGATTTTATGCGCCTTGAGAATTTCGATGTTTTTGCCCCCGGCCGTTTTGCTGGAAAAAGTGGAAATTTTCATGGTGTAAATAGATTCTTCTTCCAATGCTTTGGCTACGATGACCGCGGCCACCGTACCCAGCATTAAGGGCAAGATGATGCGATAATCCCCCGTGACTTCAAAGATCATAATCAAGGCCGTCAAAGGTGCGTGAATCGTGCCGGAAATAATAACAGCCATGCCCACCAAAGCATACGCGCCTGGCGGAGCGGTAAGTCCGGGCATAACTTTGTTGGCAATATTACCGAAAAGTGCTCCGAACATGGCGCCGATAAACAGAGATGGCGTAAACAAGCCGCCGGTTCCGCCAGAGCCTAAAGTGAATGAGGTAGCCAGAATTTTGGCGGCAACCAATACGGCCAGAATGGAAATTTCGGTTCTGCCGATCAGAGCCGTATGGGTAGCGGAATCGTCAAAGCCGTACAATTCCGGAAATTTAAAGGCAATAATGCCCGTAATCAGTCCGCCGATGGCCGGTTTAACCCAAGGTTTCAGATTGATTTTTGTCTCAAAGATGTCTTCGATGCCGTACAGCGTTTTAATAAACACAACAGCCAAAACACCACCGGCCAATCCCATCAGCAAATACAGGGGGTATTCGGCCGGGCTTTGCAGAGAATATTCGGGGATTTGGAAAATGGGGCTTGAGCCGATTAAAGCCCGGGAAACTGCCGTGGCGATAACCGAGGCTACTACCATAGGCGCAAAAAAGCCCAAACTGTAATCGCCCATAATAATTTCGATGGCAAAAAGACTGCCGCCGATAGGAGCGTTAAATACGGCAGCCAGGCCAGCACCAGCACCGCAGCCTACCAATGTTTTTAAGCGTCGCTGCGAAACATGAAACATCTGACCGATACTGGAACCAATGGCCGCTCCTATTTGCACGATGGGACCTTCCTTACCGGCCGAACCACCGGAACCGATGGTTGTACCAGAGTTAATGGAAGTTAAAATAGCCACGCGTTTGCGAATGTAACCGCCTTTGTTGGCTACCGCATCCATTACGCTGGGTATTCCGTGTCCCTTAACCTCCGGTGACAGATAGAAGGCCAACAATCCGACCACAATTCCGCCGATTGCCGGATACAAAATGCGCATGTAATCGGCAACGGCAGCGTTAAACACATGAAAACCGGCCTGTTCGAACAAAACAAAATGCACGCCGTCGATAATGATATTCAACAAATAAGCACCCAAGCCCGTAAATAAACCGACAAGGCTGGCCAATAAAAGCAGATACAAATCGGTGGGGGCGTTAATTTTGTATAACGCACGCAAACCCTTAATTTGCCATTTGCGAAATAATTGACGCCAGCCAATGGAATGGGGCTGAACGCTTTTTGACGTCTCGTAAGAACCGGAAAGCGAATTTTTTTTATTTGTATTGGTTGCCATTTTTTACCACAACTTTTTTATGCTCGACCCTTCCGTTCAAAAACCCTTTACTCTCGGGTTTTCGGAAGCAGAATAACGATTGTAAACTTTTTTAATGTTATTAATTGTCCAAACAGAAAAGTTTGTATATTTATTGGTTTATTTTGACTCATTTGCCAGAAACTCCAACACGGAGTCAAAGGAAATATTAATTTGTTGGCCTTTGTCCATGATTTTTACGGAAAATTCCTTTTTTTCGAGTTCATTTTCACCGAGAATAAGTACAAAACGTGATTTTTGGCGATTGGCCTCACGCATTTGTGCCTTAACACTGCGGCCTAAAAAATCCGTTTCGGCCGATAATCCCAGAGCACGAATTTTATGTAACCAGACCATACTTTCTTTGCGGGCCTTATCGCCCAATGGGGCTAAAAATACATCGAGCCTTGCTTTTTCCGCCAGCACAATGCCTTGCTGTTCCATTACCATTAGCAGTCGTTCCATCCCTGCGGCAAATCCCACGGCCGGAGTATCCGGCCCGTCCAATTCGTTAGCTAACAAATCATAACGCCCGCCGCCGCAAATAGCGTTTTGCGCGCCCAAAGCATCGCTGGTTATTTCGAACACGGTACGCGTGTAATAGTCAAGCCCGCGCACCAAATAAGGGTCTTCCACAAAAGGGATATTCAGACGTACCAATCGATCTTTAACCGATTGGTAATGTGCATGGCAGGCATTACATAAATTGTCCGCAAGTTTAGGGGCGTTTTGGTTTAATGCCATACAGGTCGGATTTTTACAATCCAAAATGCGCAAGGGGTTGTTATCAAAACGCCGCTGGCAGTCCGGGCAATATTTAGCCAAATTCGGACGGATGTAATCCTGTAATTTGGTTTTGTAATCGGCGCGGCAAGTGGGGTCGCCAACGGAATTCAGGCGAAGGGTTAGCTTGGTTAAACCGATTTCTTTGAAAATCGCCCAAGCCAAATCGATCATTTCGGCATCTGCATTCGGATCGGGTGTGCCCAATGTCTCCGCACCGAACTGGTGAAATTGGCGTAAGCGTCCGGCTTGCGGATTTTCTTGCCGGAACAAGGGGGCAATATAAAATAATTTATTTAACGGTGCCTTGGCATACAATTTGTTTTCGATGTAAGCGCGCATAATGGGTGCGGTCATTTCGGGTTTCAAGGTTAATTGTTTTTTACCGCGATCGAGAAAGGTGTACATTTCTTTGGAAACAATATCAGTCAGTTGGCCGATACCGCGCGCGAACAATTGGGTTTGCTCAAAAATAGGCGTGCGTAATTCATGAAAATTATAACGCGCCATTAAGTTGCGGATCAAGCCTTCCAAAGCAACCCAACGCGGCGTTTCATCGGGTAAAATATCCTGCGTACCTTTTATCCGTCTGATCATTTTAGAGATCCTGTTATCCTAAAATTTTTAAAGTTAATGAAACGGCTAAAGTTAATACAAAATGCTTATGTAAACAACAGAGAATGAGGCCAGCGGTAAAAAATTCGCATAATATTTTGCCATAAAATGGCGTTTTTACGCAAAATCGGACTAAAAACAGCAAAAACCAATTGGAGCAACGCAGGAAATTTTGCCAGTAAAACGGAAGCCCTCCTAAAAGACGAAACAAAATCGTACTGTTTCGGCAGGAATACCCCAAAGGCAAACTAAATTTTTAAGCGCACATGCCGAATGGGAAAATATATTGCAACTTTTTCGCAAAAGGATCATTTAACTGCTTGGATAAAATAAAATTTTTACTTGCGTTCATTCGTTTAATATCTTAATACGACGAACAACGTATGTATTAAACTTTAATAACTTTTAAGGATTTTTTCATGAAAAGACGCATTTCCTTTATTCTGCTTTTTGTGTTAATTGCGGTTTCGGCATTTACATTACAGGCCATCGATAAACCGGCCGAGGGCAAATCATTGCCTGTTTTGGAGCCGCTGCCCATTCATCCGCGCGTAGAGCAAGCCATTGCTTTCTTTTTACCGCGCATGCATTACAAGCACCAACAACTGGACGACAAACTTTCGGCGGAAATGCTGAATTTTTACATCGATCTACTGGATAACCAGCATTTGTATTTTTTGAAATCGGACATCGATTTGTTTAACAATTACAAATATACGCTGGACGATGCCCTTAGAAACGGAGATTTACGCGCCGCCTATTTTATGTTTAATCTTTTTATGAAACGTTTTCAGGAACGCATGGATTTTATTCAGCGGGCTTTTGACAAACCGTTTAATTTTAATAAAAACGATTCCTTGGTAGCCGATCGTAAAAATGCTCCTTGGGCTACTACGTCCGCGGAGTTGGATAGCCTTTGGAAAAAACGTTTGAAAAACGAAGCCCTCTCATTGAAATTGGCCGGGAAAAAGTGGAAGGACATTGTAAAGCGCTTAAAAAAACGCTACCGCAATATGGATAAAAACATGATGAAGACGGAAAGTGAAGATGTTTTTCAGATTTTTATGAATTCTTTTGCCGAAACGTTTGATCCGCATACCAATTACATGTCTCCGAAAACCAGTGATGATTTTAAGATTCGCATGAGCCTTTCGCTGGAAGGAATCGGCGCTACATTGCAAACCGAAGATGATTATACCAAAGTGGTAAGTATTGTGCCTGGCGGCCCGGCCGATAAAAGCGGTTTGTTGCACCCCAACGATCGCATTGTGGCAGTGGGGCAGGGCGATAAAGGCGAAATGGTGGATATTATCGGTTGGCGCATTGACGATGTGGTGCAGCTTATTCGCGGTAAAAAAGGCACAAAAGTACGCCTGCAAATTATCCCGGCCGACGCCTCGCTTTCCGATCCACCTAAAACCATCACTATTGTGCGCGATAAAATCAAACTCTCCGATCGGGCGGCCAAAAGCGACACATTGGAAATTACCCATGATGGCCATAAATTTAAAATTGGGGTTATTGACGTACCCGATTTTTATCTGGATTATGATGCTCTGCGTAAAGGGTTACCCGATTATGCCAGTACTTCCCGCGATGTAGCCCGTTTGCTCAAACAATTGGAAAATGCCGGTGTGGACGGTATAATTATCGATTTGCGGCGTAACGGCGGCGGCTTTTTAAGCGAAGCGGTTGATATGACAGGACTGTTCATTAAAGAAGGACCTGTGGTGCAAGTGCGCGATAGCCGTGGCCGAGTAAAAGTAGAGCGGGATGAAGATCCGAAAATTATTTACAAAGGCCCGTTAGCCGTATTGGTGGATCGGTTTAGTGCCTCGGCTTCGGAGATTTTTACAGCCGCTATTAAGGATTATCGTCGGGGGATTATTGTCGGCTCGCAAACATTTGGCAAGGGAACCGTACAAAATATTATGCCATTGTCGCGCATGTTTCCGCACACCAAACAAAAACTGGGTCAAATTAAATTTACCATCGCCAAATTTTATCGTGTTAACGGCGGTAGCACGCAATTAAAAGGGGTAATGCCCGATATTGCCATTCCTTCGCGTTTTGACGTGTTGGATGTGGGCGAAAGCAGCGAAAAAAACGCATTGGCCTGGGATGAGATTGAACCGGTTTCTTACCGAATTTTTGACCCCCAATTGCCTGCGGAAATTCCGAAACTTAAGGCGCTGCACGAAAAACGCATGGCCGGTAATCCGGAATACAAGCTAATTTTAAAGGAAATAGCCGAAATAAAAAAAGAACGTGAAAAAAACAGGATCTCATTAAATTTAGCTGTGCGTAAAAAAATGCGCGAAGAACGCGAAAATCGTAAAAAAGAGTTGCAAAAATTGCACAAGCAAAACGGACAGAAAAAAAACGAAGATTTTTATGTGCTTGAAACGGCTCATATTTTGGGAGATTACATTCTTTCCGGGAAATAGGGGCTGTACATCTGCGGTTGGCAAAAACGTTGCCGTGTTCGCGTTAAAATTAAGGTAACGCAAATAGAAATGCCTGCCGGAACCCAATGGCGCTCTGGCAGGCAATGTGCTTTATCAAAAACAAAAAAGCTTCATTAAAACGTTCTCGCAAAAATTTTATGAAATGCCGTCTTTATCTCTAAGTCCTTAATTTGCTTTTACCTGTTAATTCAAGTAAATTACATGGTTTTAAATTATTTGATGCTGATTTTGAAGGAGGTTTATTCAGAATGCTAAAAACCGAAGTTAAGAAACTATCCAGTTCGAAAAAAGAATTGAAGGTGACAATACCTAAGGATGAATACGAAACAATACGTGACCAGCAGGCACAACATATACGCAAAGAAGCACAAATTCCCGGCTTTCGCAAAGGCAAAGCTCCGCTCGGTATGGTAAAAAAACGTTTTGGCGGGCTTATTGAGGGTTATGCCATGGAAAAAGCCGCCGAAGTAGGTTTGTACGAGGGTACGGCTAAGGAAGGGATTGAAATTTTAGGTACGCCGGAAGCCAAAGAAATGAATTTTGACGATGACGGAAATTTGGTGCTGACCTTTCACATCGATACTTTGCCCGAAATCGAGCTGACAAAATACAAAGGTCTCGAAATTATGCGAGATAAGTACGTGATCACCGATAAATTTGTCGATCAAAAGATCGACGAATTGCGGCGGGAACGAGCGGAAGTTACGCCTGTTGACGGCCCCGTGCAGGAAGGTTTTCGGGTAACGGTAGATATGCAAGAACTGGACGAATCTGGTGCACCGATTGTTGGACGCAAATACGAAGACGTGACCATTGAAATAGGTGAAGGGCATTTTGACAAAGAGATCGAAATGCAATTAATCGGGGCTAAAAAAGGCGAAACCCGGCGCGTTGAAAAGGTGTATCCCGACGATTTTCCTCAGGAAGATTATGCCGGTAAAAAAGAACTTTTTGACATGACCATCAAAGAAATCATGGAAGTAAAAATTCCGGAATTGACCGACGAGTTCGTTCAGGATCTGGGCGACGAATCGTTGAAAACGGTTGATGATCTAAAAAAACGCATTCGCGAAAATCTGGAACATCAGTATGCCAACGAATCCAAGCAACGGTTCGAAGAAGATATGATTCAAACATTTCTAGCCGAAAATCCGTTTGAAATTCCACAAGCTTTAATTGATAATTATGTGGATGTAATGGCCCGCAATGCGGTTCAGCGTAATCCGCAGGTTAAGATGGAAGAGGCGCGTCGAGTTTACGAACCCAATGCCGAGACCATGGTAAAATGGTACTATTTGACCAAGCGCATTGCGGAAGTGGAAAATATTGAAGTTAGTGACGAGGATGTGGAAAAATTTCTCTCCGAACATGTAAAAGATGAAGAAAAACGCAAGGAAATGCTGAAAGACAAAGCCTCGGTAGAGCATATAAAGGAAGATTTGTTCTACGAGAAGATAGTTAAGTTTTTAGAAGAAAACAACGAAATCAAAGAAAACGAAATCGAACTCGACTGATGAAGCGGAGCAATTTACATTTGCTGCTTTCGGGAATCGTTTTCGGGTAATTTATGTAAAAACAAAGAAAGGAGCGTGCCGATGCCTCTGGTACCAATGGTTATCGAACAAACCGGGCGTACGGAACGTGCGTATGACATATATTCCAGACTGTTAAAAGAACGGATTGTGTTTTTGGGTACACCCATTGACGATAATATTGCAAGTCTGGTTATTTCGCAACTTTTGTTTTTGGAAGCGGAAGATCCGACCAAAGATATTTATTTGTACATTAATTCGCCGGGCGGTATTGTGTCTTCCGGTCTGGCAATTTACGATACGATTAAGTATATTAAACCGGACGTAGTCACTACGGTAATGGGTCAGGCGGCTAGTATGGGTGCCTTGCTTTTGGCCGCGGGTACCAAAGGGAAGCGTTATGCTTTGCCACATGCGCGCATAATGATTCATCAACCGTTAGGCGGTGCGGAGGGTCAGGCCTCGGATATTGCCATTGCCGCCAATGAAATTTTACGTATCAAACGTATTTTAAACGAAATATTGGCCGAGGCCACTGGCAAGCCGCTAGAGCAAATCGAAAAGGACACCGATCGTAATTATTTTATGTCAGCAAAAGAGGCCTTGGAATACGGAATTATCGATAAGATTCTTACTTCCCGTTCGGAAGATAAGGAAGCAAAAGGAAAGAAATAGATGAGCAGTAAAAATTTTCGCAATCCCATATTTCGCTGTTCGTTTTGCGGGCGTTCCGCCGACGAAGTGGAAAGTTTGATTTCCGGACCGGACGTACACATTTGTAATTTTTGCGTTGAAAGCGCAATGGAAATCATAACGCGGCATCGTAAACAAGCCTCCATTCAGGAACGGCAAAGTTTGCTGCCGCCGAATAAAATCAAAGAAGAGCTTGATAAGTACGTAATTGGTCAGGAAAGGGCCAAGCAAATTTTATCCGTAGCCGTTTACAACCATTACAAGCGTATTAACCATATTGTTGAAGCGGAAGATGTGGAAATTGAAAAAAGCAATATTTTGCTAATCGGCCCGACCGGAACCGGTAAAACGCTTTTGGCGCAAACCTTGGCGAAAATTTTGCAGGTTCCTTTTGCCATTGCCGATGCTACGGTTTTAACCGAAGCCGGATATGTGGGTGAAGATGTGGAGAATATTTTGGTTCGTTTGTATCATGCGGCCAATTACAATGTAAAGGAGACCGAGCGCGGAATTATTTACATTGACGAAATTGACAAAATATCCCGCAAAGACGGCAATCCTTCTATTACGCGAGACGTATCCGGAGAAGGTGTGCAGCAAGCCTTGCTAAAAATTTTGGAAGGAACGGTTTCCAGCATTCCGCCCAAAGGCGGGCGCAAACATCCCGAACAGAATTTGGTAAACATTAATACGAAAAACATTTTGTTTATTTGCGGAGGCGCCTTTGAAGGGCTCGAAGAAATTATTTTGCGTCGCATCGGCGAAAAGAAAATCGGTTTCGGCAAAAAATTAAGTACCACGCAAAGCCTTTCGACAAGCGAAATTTACTCCATGGTCGAACCGGAAGATTTGCTAAAATACGGTTTAATTCCGGAGTTAATAGGTCGTTTGCCGGTTGTGGGTACGCTCAACGAAATCGATGAAAAAGCCTTGTATTCGATTTTAACCGAACCGAAAAATGCACTGGTTAAGCAATACAAACAGTTGATGAAAATGGAAGGCATTGAACTGGTTTTTGATGAGTCCGCTTTAAAAGCCATTGTTCAGCAAGCCATTAAGCGTAAAACCGGGGCGCGTTCGCTGCGTTCGATTATGGAAAATGTCATGCTCGATATTATGTACAAGGCGCCCTCGATGAACGGATTAAAAAAAGTGGTGATTACGGAAAAAGTGGTCACCGAAAAAAAGGAACCGGTGTTCGAATTTGCCCGCACCAAGCGCAGTGCTTAATAAACCAACGTATCCTGTCGATATACAGCGGAGCTATGCTCCGCTTTTTTTTGCACGAAAAAAAGGGTTTTGCCATGAAAGAAACGGAAATTTTTGAAATCGATTTGACCAAAGAATACACGCTTAATGTTTTACCTTTAAAAGACCTTGTTTTTTTCCCGCACATGGTGGTGCCGCTGATTATCGGGCGTCCCAATTCCATCGAATCGGTTGAACAGGCCATGAAGGGAAACAAATTCATTTTTTTGGTAGCGCAAAAAGATCCTGCTCTGGAAGATATTACCGCGCGCGATTTGTATCGGTTCGGTACCATGGGGCGCATTGTGCAAATTGTGCGTTTACCTAACGGTTTGCTTAAAGTTTTGGTGGAGGGGATTGTGCGCGGGAAAGTACTCCGCTTTCGCAAACGTCGCTCGGTTATACGCGCAACCATTTCCATCCCCTACTCCGAAATCGAGATGGACGACCGCACCGAGGCATTAAAACGGGAGTTGATTTCGCTATTTAAAACATACGTCAAATTGCACGAAGAGCTGCCGGAAGAATTGATTTTTTCCGTTTCCCAAATTGACGATATGGAAAAGATTACCGATTTCATTGCCGGATATTTGGATTTGCGTCTGGAAGAAAAACAGACGATTCTCGAAGAGTGGGATTTGGAAGATCGTATTCATTTGCTGATGGACATTCTTTCGCATGAAAACCATATTCTTAGTTTGAAATCGGAACTGGATGTAAAAGTGCGGGATCAGATGGTTAAAACCCAGCGCAATTATTTTTTACAGGAGCAGTTGCGTGTTATTCGGGAAGAGCTGGGCGAAGAGGTGGAAGAAGGTAGTGATGTGGCCATTTTGCGTGCCAAATTCCAGAAAAAGAAACTTTCGGCGGAGGCACGGGAAAAGGTGGAAGAAGAATTGACCCGGTTGGCCAAAATTCCGCCTCTTTCTCCGGAATACAATGTAATACGGACGTATCTCGAATGGATTTTAAATTTGCCCTGGACGGAGATGACCGAAGACGAAACGCGTATTGAAAAAGCGCAGAAAATTCTGGACGAAGATCATTTTGGGTTGGAAAAACCCAAGCGACGCTTGTTGGAACATATTGCCGTTTTGCAACGGGTAAAACAAATTAAAGGGCCCATTTTGTGTTTGGCGGGTCCTCCGGGTGTGGGTAAAACCTCGCTGGGTCGTTCCATTGCCCGTGCACTGGGACGCAAATTTGTGCACATGTCGTTGGGCGGTATTCACGATGAGGCCGAAATTCGCGGCCATCGCCGAACCTACATCGGTTCCATGCCGGGTAAAATTATTCAAGGCATGAAAAAAGCGGGCACCATAAATCCGGTGTTTTTGTTGGATGAAGTGGACAAAATTAACAGCACCTATCAGGGCGATCCGGCCTCGGCATTGCTGGAAGTTTTGGACCCAGAGCAAAACCATTCGTTTACGGACAACTATTTGGAGATCGAGTACGATTTGTCCAAGGTGTTTTTTGTGGTAACGGCCAATTATGCCGATGCCATTCCCGAACCCTTGCTCGATCGTATGGAAATTATCGAATTACCCGGTTATCTGGATTATGAAAAGCTGGCCATTGCCAAGCAGTATTTGATTCCCAAACAATTTAACTTAAACGGCCTGCGTAAAAATGAGTTGGAAATTAAAGATGAGTCGATTAACGAAATTATTTTAAAATACACTTTGGAAGCCGGCGTACGTAATTTGGAGCGGGAGATCAGTAAAATATGTCGTCAGGCGGTTATTATGCTTTCCAAGGATAAGCGGCGTAAAAGAATTGTAGTCGGTAAGCGCAATTTGGCCAAATTTTTGGGAGAACCTAAGTTTATTTCGTCTAAACTAAAAGGCCAAAAAGAAGTGGGCGTGGCTACCGGTTTGGCTTGGACTCCGTTCGGCGGCGATATTTTACGGGTGGAGGTGAATTTGATTCCAGGAAAAGACAAACTGACTTTAACCGGCAAGCTGGGCGAGGTAATGCAGGAATCGGCTATGATTGCTGTGGATTATATCCGTTCCCGTTTTCGCAAATTTAAAATCGATCAGAATTTTACATCCAAATACGAAATACACATCCATTTGCCCGAAGGTGCGGTGCCCAAAGACGGACCTTCGGCCGGTGTCACCTTAACCAGCGGTTTAATTTCTGCCTTAAAAAGGCAACCGTTGCCTTCGGATTTAGCCATGACCGGCGAAATTACTCTGCGCGGTAAGGTGCTGGCTGTGGGTGGTTTGCAGGAAAAACTGATGGCTGCCAAACGACACGGCATTAAACGCATTATTTTACCGGCAGAGAACAAACCCGATATCCGCGAATTAAGCAAAGCCTTATTAGATGGGTTTGAGTTGATTTATGTGAAGGATTACGAACAAATTTATGATTATTTGTTTAAAGAATACGACAAAAAGGCGAACAAATAAATATCGGATAAAGTTTTTGTGGCTTTTTTGTTTGTCGGATATTTAAAGATTGCTGTTTTTAGGTTGCTTTGTCGGTTAGGTAATAGCAATTTTCTTCGGAGACGAGTCGTTCGAAAATTTCTTCGTTATGCGAAATAAGCAATATTCCGCTTCCCGCGGCCATTTTCCTTCGAATAATATCCAATACTTTACCGATGCTGGCGAAATCGAGTCCGTTTAACGGCTCGTCCAAAATAATCAAATCTGGGTGTAAAACCAGCGCCCGTAACAAATTTAATCGTTGCTTTTGTCCGCCGCTTAAATAGGCTACTTTTTGTTGTAAAAATGCCTGCGGTAAATCCCATTCAAAGACCTCCTGCAAAACGTCTGAAATTTGACGGTCATTACGGAATTTAACGTTTGGCAAGCCTTTGAAAATATCCCGCACGCGGGCTTGCAAATTAAGTGCTTCGTCCGCATGCTGAAAAACCATGGCCAGTTTTTTACCCCAAATATGTTTACGCCATACGTTTTGATCGGTGGTTTCGCTAAAGGAGAAGCCTGCCAGTTTAAAACGAATGTATTGCGGGCGTTGCAAACCGGCAATAATTTTGGCCAGGGTGGTTTTGCCCATGCCACTGGGTGCTTTTAGATAAATAAGTTCCTGTCTGTGCAGCACAAGGGGAACGGGCTTACCTGTAGCTGCACCCTGCTTAAGAAAAAAAGTTTTGCCGAAAACCTTAAATTCTGGTTCAACGGTTAAAACGGTTTGCGTGTTTGCCGCATGTTTGCCTTTTGCGGCGGCCCGTTGTTTTTTGAGCCAAGTTGTGTATTCGTTTGCTTTAAAGTTGAATACCTGTGCCTTTGGGCCCTTAAAACGTCGCAATTCCTTAAAATGAATTTTAGGCAACAAAGCGGAATGACGCTTTTCAATTTGGCTGATCATGGAATAGTCGTGGGTAATTAGCAAAATGGTAAACGGGTTTTGCGCGTATTGTCTTAAAAGCTCCCGTAAAAATATATTACGGTAAGCATTGTCCAAGCTGCCGGTCGGTTCGTCAAAAACAAAGAGACGGTTTGCACTGCCCGCAGTAAGGGCCAATTTTTTAAATGCCATGGCTAGTAAAATGCGCTGCTTTTCTCCACCGCTGGGACGGAATGGCTTGGGGTACACCTTAAGTAAAGGCCGAATGTGTGTTTCGTAGGGTTGCTGCCAGAGAATTCGTAAAATTTCTTCCTGTCTGTTCGCCGCTTTTGCCAGGGGGCCTTCGTTTAATTGCTCTTGTAAGGTCATTAATGGATTTAAATGGGTGGACGGTTCTTGAAAAACGAAGAATCCGTTGCGTTGTAATCGGCGTACAAATCCGGAATGCAAGTAGGTGCGGTAGGGTTTGCCGTTAATGGAAATATCAAATTCATGTGCATCGAGTAAGCCGAAAATCGCCTGTGCAATAAGCGTTTTACCAATACCCGATTCTCCCAAAAGCACGGTGATTTCGCCCGCATCAAGTTGAAAATCGTCGATGGCAACCAGCGTGCGGTCAAAGCTACGAATATGAATTTGGTAGCGCATCATAGGTGAAACCTTTCGGCTAACGCATTGGTAATTTTGTATAACGAAAACAGAGTAAAAACGATAACCAACGCCACACTAATGCCCTGTAGGTGTCTGAAAAACAAATTGGGCAAGTAGTCGGGATGGGTTAAGGCATAACCGATGGCCAGAATATCCTGTTTGCTATCGATGTTTGCCAGAAGGCTGCCCAATGTTACCGGCAAGTTGATAGCACTAATACGGGTGCTCAACCCCACGGAAACGATAAAGTCAACGCTGCATTGTAAAAAAATGGCAGCCGAAAAAACGGCGATCATTTTGTTCAGGATGTGCAGCCGGCTATTTTTCCAGAGGATATCGTAGTTTATGATGCGCCATTCGGAAATACCGGAAACACGCATGGCATTGAAAAAATCGGATTGACGGAAATAGGCAATACGCTCGCGTAAAAGAGCCACCACTTCCGGAAAAATGAACAATGCAAGAAAGACGGACATCCGGAGCATGATGGCGATATTACTGGTAATTTGGCCTGTTTGGATTTCGTAGGTAATCCAAACATAACCGAGAAGAACACCTACGATTTGCGGAAGAGAACGAATAAGGTTCAGGGTAAACAGAATGGCGCCCGCAGCAATTGTTTTTTGGCGATCCGTAAAAAATTCAATGGAATATGCCGTAGCCCAGGCCATGGCAAAACTAAAAAGGACTACAAGCGTGGCAATGAAAAGCGAATGGACGAATGCTTTTTCCAGCAAATGGCGTTCGGGAGCATGTAAAAAAAGTACATCCCACAGCCAAAGCAACAGCAATCCGCCCGACCAAAACAGAAAATAAATTTGCGCCGCATAGCGGTTGCCGCCTTGCAGACGACGTTCGAGGCGAAATAACTTTTGGGCCGCTGTTTGGCGAAATTTTGTGAAAAATGCCGAAAAACGTAAAATCGGGTTTTGTAAACGCTTCGGAATGTTAATCATTGATACCCCAAACGTTTTTTTATTCTGTACAAAATTCCGTCCGTGGCCCATTCAGTGGCTTTAACCAATAAAAATATGCCCCAAATAATCAGAATAGCCAAATCATAATTGCGGTAAAGCAGTTGTTGCAGTAATTCGTAGCTAAGATGGCCGTGGATGTTTAAAGCCATTTCGATGATAATCAGGCCGGTAATGATGAAGGCGGCTTGTTCCTTAAATGTTGCTACATATTGAAACCGAGCGTTCATAAAAATATGTTGTAAAACGTGCCCGTTAAAATTTTTGCGCAGAGCAAACAAGGCACGCCACGAAATTCCCTTGCGGCTTCCTGGCGTAAAATTGTGGTTTAAATTTTTTACTACGGCTGTGCGCACGTATCCTTTGCGACTTTCCGTAAGCAGCAGGTGAAAAAACTTGTTGGCATAGGTAATAAGCACGCCGTTTGATATTATGCCCAATAAAATCATAAACAAGGTGGAGTCGGTATCAAAATCGGATTTGATGGAATAAGCGATGACATACGCCGGAGCGAACAGTACAAAATAGAGCCCTGTTTTAATTAAAGCCGAAAGGCACAAAGCGAAAAAGACGTTCCAGTTTTTTACGGTGGGTTTTAGAAGTATCCGTCGTGCAGCCGATATGATGCGAACCGCATGCGAAGGTTGGTGTTGTTTGTAGCGCAAAAACAAATAGGTGCCCAATGTTTGCACACCGTAATACGTTAAAGCTATAACCAAAAGATAAATCCAAATAAAATTAAGATACATGGTAAACAGGCGACCTAACGAAACGCGATAAGTCGCTTTTTGGCGGGAAACAATACGTTGCTGCTGATTTTGGCGGTATTGTTGCATTTGTTGCCAATAGGTTAAAAAGCGGTTGCTGTCCGCTCCGGCAAATGCGGCAGCCATGTCTTTAAAGAGCTGAACCTGAAACGGGTCGTTAATATCCGGCTGAATACGATTGAGCATTTGTACGGCCGGAGAAGGCAAATTGCCGCTTGATGCCGGCGGGCGGGTTAGGCAAAACAAAACGAATAAAAACAAACTGACGAATATGGCGCTGCCTAAATGTTCTCGATTGATTTTTTTCATGGTCGAACCTGCCGAATAACAAGCTTTCCGTTTTGATTCGATTGCATCTCAAAATGAAATTGTCGACAAAGATCACTCAATTCGTTTTCAAAAATTTGCGTGCTCCGTTTCCATTGTTTTAACATGGCCGGCTCGGAAAAGCGTACTATCAATCGACCTTTTTGCTTTTCCAGCACCCATTGCGGTGCTGTTCGGTTTTTTCGTTTTCCCGTTACCTTTTGGAAATAGCGAAAAAATTTTTGATACATACGGTTTTTTCGATTCAGGAAATACTGCAATTGTAACGTGAAATTTTGCCATTGCTCGGCCAGTTTCAATTCCGCACGATTTATTTTTTGCAGGCGATAACGATAGCGCACGGGCAAAATAGCGAAAGAATAAGGCGCCTGCCAGGTACGTATGTAATAATAGGCCCCGAATTGAAACAGCAAAACCAATTTTTGTCCCGGCAGGAGCGTACGCACAACCCGTTTGGTTTTGGGATGTAAAAGAGGTAATTCTTTACCCGCCTTAATACGCACGGTGTCATCGATTATTCGTACTTTTTTGAGCAGAAGGTAATAACCCGTTTGTTCGATTCCACGGGGTTGTGCCGAAGCATTGAGGATTACAAAATAAGTTTGTCCCAAAATACGTACGCGTTGTACCCGTGTAATGCCATCGGGCAGTGTTTCTTTTTTTCCTAAAACAAGGGGTAAAAAAGCAGGCCATTGGCTTTTGACGGTTTCGGGAACAGAACGTTGATACGCATCCAGTAAAGCTAAAGGTTGTGCATGTTCGACAATCAAAACATAGTTTTGCCCGACCATGGCGCCCGCACCGAAATATAGCAATAGCAAAAAAAGAATACGTTTCATGAATTTTTTCTTGTTTGTTTTTTACGGAGGTTAACGATTTTGTCAAATGGTTGCAATATAAAAAAGTCGAACAAAATAAAAAAGGTAAAAAGCCGTTAGCGCTCCGAGCAAAATGGTTTGCTTACCTTATAAGCGCACGGCTGCCCGGCTTTTTTATTTGAACATAGCCGAACAAAGGGTCGGCAAAAGATATGGCCTTGAACAAGGTTTTTAATAAAAGATAACGGGCAGAGCACCTATAAGCATTGCCGTTATTTATCGTCGTAATTACAGATAAAGCGATAAGCCCAAATAAATAGTTTTGGGAGAGAGCATCCAACCTGAATAATCGGCGGTTATTTTTTCGGATCGGGTTTCCGATTGATTAAGATATTTTTTGTTTGTTGTCTGATGTTTATCGAAATAGGAGAGTCTTAAACCATATTGCAAACTTAAACTCATATTTGAATGGAAAAACCATTCCACCCCAGAAAGCGCAAGAATTCCGTAAACGTAGCGCGTTGATTTTTGCGTATTGTAACTGCTTGAGAGCGAGAGCTGCCGCGATTCGGAGTAAGCATATTCATAAGAAAAGCTTGGTCCAAAGCCGAGATAAAGTTTAATAGATTTTTGAGGATGCACATAATACAAATAAGGAATGTTTATGGTAAATCTGTAGGAATCATTATCTCTGTGCGTTGTGGATGCGAGCGAATCCTGAGAGTCTTTGTTTTTTAAGTCGTTGGTAGAATTACCGAATTCGGTGCTAATGCCGATGCGCAAAGCCGAACGATCATTGAAATGATATTTTAAAGAAAGGGCTGAGCCTTCATAACCGGCGAACTTGAGAAAATCGGTAACGGAAAACTGTAAAGCATAACGCTTAAAATGGAATATTTTTGCGGAGCTATCGGCTTTGCTTTGGGCGAAGATGAGTTGGGTGGAAAGCAATAAAAGAAGAGTTGTAATGATGGTAAGTCGTAATGTTTTCATTTTTCTACCTCCGTTTTCATCTTATTTGTTTTTGTTTTTAGATCAAAATAGATACTTAACCCGAGAAAGATATTTTCCGCCGAAAGGTTAAATTTTTCGGAAGTATAAATTATTGCATCTTTTGTCGTTGAACCAGTTTTAGTAAAACGGCTCTTTTCGTATTTTACCGTGATTTTATATTCCAAATTCAAACTAAAATTTCGGCAACAAAGCCATTCCGCTCCGGTAACCAAACCCATACCGAAGATGGTTTTTGTCAGTTCGTATTTTAAAGAACCGCTTTTACGGGAATTGCCGGAAGCGTATAATTCGGGGCCTGCACCGATATACCATTTAATACGTTTTTGCGGCCGAGGAAAATACAGATATTGCACAAAAAGGCCGTTTATTAAATTGGCAAAATCGGTTTTTATATTTGCGGTATCCGAGCCAGAAGGGTTTTCGGCGAATTTTTGATATGTACTCTTGCCTTTGAAATCGCCTATGGATACTCCCAACCGTAGTTGTGCGTTGTTCGTTAAACGGATTTTTCCAGAAAACGAACTGTTGGTAAGGGGATAAAAACTCATACCGCGTTCGTTCTTTACCATCTGAAACTGAAATGCATATCGGGGAAACCGGAATGACGGGAAAGCGGGTTGTGCTATGGCATTTACGGTAAAACTGAAAAAAATAAAAAACAGGCCGGTCCGGGCCAGAGAGAGTTTTTTAAACATAATGGCCCGGCTAAACACAAACAACGAAATTTTCATCGGTTAATTCCTTGTTTATGATATTGGGGGAAGTTGCTTTTCAAGAATAATATAAAACAAAAAATATTAAAAAAAAATAAGTGGGGAATTTTTTGAGGAAGCCCACACCGGTGTTTTTTTGTGCGGGTTAAAGCCGATTAGTAATCGTCTTTGGAAGACGAAGTGCCATTGCTTACAATAGCTACACTGGCGCTGGCGCCGATTCTTGTAGCCCCCGCTTCTACCATTTTACAGGCTTCTTCGTAAGTGCGTACGCCTCCGCTGGCTTTAACACCCAGCTTGGAACCGACAACTTTGCGCATGAGCGCTACGTCTTTTACCGTTGCCCCGCCTTTGCTAAATCCCGTAGATGTTTTAACAAAATTGGCACCGGCATGCATGGCAATGGTACAGGCGGCCACTTTTTCTTCGTCGCTAAGCAAGCAGGTTTCGAGAATCACTTTAACAACATGTCGTCTGGCAGCACGGACCACCGAACGGATGTCGTGTTCTACCAAGGCATAATCGCCCGATTTTAAGGCGCCTATATTAAGGACCATGTCAATTTCGTCGGCTCCGTTTTCAATGGCCAGTTCGGTTTCTTTGGCCTTTACCTGCGGAAAGGTGGCTCCTAAAGGGAAGCCGATTACGGTAACCACCTTGGGCGAATGTCCGCGTAATTTTCGGTAAGCCAGCGGCACCCAGGTAGGATTAATACACACGGAAGCAAAATTGTATTGAATGGCTTCGTCGCAAATTTTCTCGATTTGCTCTTTGGTGGCATCCGGTTTTAACAGGGTATGATCGATCCATTTGGCCAGTTCGTATTTGGGCGGGCAGGTGGGCCCTTCGGCTCCGACACGATCGGCACCGAACGAAATCAATTCGTTGGCCGCGTCATAAGAAAAAGGACGGATTTCACCTCTGCCGTTTTGCGTTTCTTTAATAACTTGCGTGATAATTTTTTCGATAACATCGGGCGTGATGGTTGCCATGCGATCATTTCTCCCGCAATTTAATGGATGTTGTTTTGTGCTTTTGGCTGTTTTTTTGCAAATTGCTTAAAAACAAATGCCGCATTTTATGGCATTGCGCTCAAGTTGCCAATTGCATTTGCGCAGCCCAGTCGATTATGCCTTTTGAATTTCTTTGATAAAACGATCGGCCAGATCTTCGGCCTCGTTTAACGTCGGAGCCTCGGCAATTACACGCATAATGGGTTCGGTATTAGATTTGCGTAAGTGCACCCAACTGTGTTCAAAATCGATCTTCAGGCCGTCTAACGTATTGATATCGTATTCTTTGTATTTTTTTTGTAATAATTGTAAAATGTGATCCGGATCGAGCTCGGCAATGTCTACTTTCTTTTTGACCATTTCATACTGAGGCAGCGAGGCCTTTAGCTCTTTCATCGTGCCGCCGTGTTCCAGTAAGGCTTGCAAAGTAAGTGCAATGGCCACCGGTGCATCACGTCCGACATGTACTTCCGGTAAAATAACGCCGCCGTTTCCTTCGCCCCCGAGAATGGCCTCGATTTCCTTCATCTTTTCGGCCACATTTATTTCACCAACTTTACTGCGTACTACCATACAGTTGTAATATTTGGCAATATCTTCCGATGCTCGGGAAGTGGACATATTAATGACCATGCGTCCCAGTGTTTTGGAAAAGATCAGTTTGGCCGCAATAACAAGGGTGTATTCTTCGCCGATGGGAGTGCCTTCATTATCCACAATGGCGCAGCGGTCCACATCGGGATCGACGGCAAAGCCTACATCGGCCTCTACTTGACGTACGGTTTCGCCGAGTTGTGTTAAATTTTCGGGTAAAGGTTCGGGAGTGTGTGCAAAGCGTCCGTTCGGTTCCCGATTAATAACCGTGACCTCGCATCCGAGTTTTTGTAACAATTCCGGAATGATAACTCCGCCGGCGCCGTTAACTGTATCTACCGCCACTTTAAAATGGCGCTTACGAATGGCATCCACATTTAAATACGAAATATCGAGTATTTTTTCGATATGGCGACGGGTTGCGTTTTTATCAAACGTTACTTTGCCCAATTGGTCCCATGATTTTAGCTCGGCCTCTTTGCGATCGGCCATGGCATAAACTTGTGCGGCCGCTTGCGGAGGTAAAAATCGTCCGTCGGGCGCCATAAACTTTAAGCCGTTCCATTGAACGGGATTATGGCTTGCCGTAATGGCAATACCACCGGCCGCCCGATGGTGTACAATTTCCAGCTCTACGGTCGGTGTGGTTACGATGCCGATGTCAATAACTTCGCAACCGCTGGCGACCAAACAGCCCTTTACGATGTCGTTAATCAAGGGGCCGGAAACGCGGGAATCGCGTCCTACTACTACTTTGCCTCCGTTGATGTATTTGGCAAAAGCCAGGGTGTATTTTTGAATAACTTGCGGTGTAAGCGTCGTACCAATTTCTCCGCGCAAACCCGAAATAGAGACCATTAAACGAGACACATTACCTCCTTAAAAATTGCATCGGTTGTAATGTCCCAATTTAGTATTCGGGACATTTAAAAACAAGCAAAAACGCTTCCGATAAACAAGTAGCAAAAGTAAAATTGTCTGCATTCGGCCGTGTTAGGCTGCTTTTTTTTAAAAAATCCACAAACAAAATCGATTTGCCAAGAGTACCTTTGCGCGCATTTTAGCTTTGTAGTTATCGGGTTATTTGCAAACATCTGCCATACCGATTATATTGTTCGTAAAGAACCTTTTTCGGAGGTTACCATTATGAAACGTAGGCAATTTATCCGTTCCGTTTCGGCCGGGGCGCTGGGGATTGGATTTTTACCGTTACTTAAGCATCCGTTATTTGCGGCACAATTGCCGCGACCGCAGGCTGTTTGGGTGGAAAACGGAGAACCGGAAGAACTATTGAGCCGTGCTCTTAAAGAATACGGTGGGCTGCAACGCTTTATTAAAAAAGGTGATGAGGTTGTGGTCAAGCCCAATATCGGTTGGGATCGTCCGCCGGAATTGGCAGCCACCACCAACCCGCAATTGGTGGGCGCCATCGTTAGGGCTTGTTTTAAAGCCGGAGCCAAAAAGGTAAAAGTGTTCGACCGAACTTGCAACAATCCGCGTCGTTGCTATCGTTCCAGCCAAATTGAGGAATATGCAAAAAGAGCTGGCGCCAAAGTGGAACAAATTCGCCGAAATCGCTTCAAACCGTTAAAAATAAACGGCCGCGTAATCGATCAATGGCCTATTTATTCTGAATATCTGACCGCTGATAAAGTGATTAATGTGCCCATTGCCAAGCATCATTCGTTAGCGCGCGTAACATTGGGGTTAAAGAATTTGATGGGTGTAATGGGCGATAATCGTGGCCTGATTCACAATAATTTCGAAGAAAAGTTGACGGATATCGATGGCAAAATTTTGCCAACATTAACCATTATCGATGCCTACCGCATTTTAACGGCCAATGGACCGGTGGGCGGGAACCCCAAAGATGTAAAACTGACCAAAACACTGATTTTAAGCGATTGCACCGTTTCTGCCGATTACCTTGCTTTATCGTTGTTCGGTTTGACTTTGGATGATGTCCCTCATATTAAGCGTGCGTACGAAAAAGGACTGGCCAAGTACAATCGTAAAAATCTTATCGTGCGCAAAATTCGGCTCGGGTAGGCAAAAAAGATAGCCCAAGCTGTTTATCAAGTAACCGATAACCAAATACCAAGGCCAACGCGGAGTTAAACTTTGAAGTTAAGCAATTGGCGCCGAACCAGCCAAATCGTCTTTTTGCTGATTTTCATTTTACTCTTCTTGTTAACGCGTTATCCGTATTCACACGGCATCGTTACCGAAATTGGGCTGCGTTTTAGTCCTTTGGCACCGCTGTTTTTATTTGTCAAAGATGTGCATCTTCATTGGATTTTATGGCCGGGAATCCTAATTTTGCTAATTACCCCGTTTTTAGGACGTGTTTTTTGCGGGTGGATGTGCCCCCTGGGAACGTTGCTCGATTTGACAAGCAAACTCATCAAATCGCCGAACAACCGCAAAACACGATCCTTCGAAAAATGGCGCTCCGCAAAATTCGCTTTATTGGTCGGTTTGCTGATTACGGCCTTTTTTTCCGTGCATTTATGGGGCTATTTTGATCCGCTTTCTATTTTTAACCGGGCGCTTACCATTGTTTTTTATCCCGTATTTACCTATCTCACAGAAAACACCTTGTTAGCCGTTAGCAATATTTCTTTTTTGGGTGACATTCCTTACGCTCTTTACGATCAGTACAAAAACATCGTTATGCCCGAGGCGCAGGCACACTACCAGCAACTGTTCTGGATTGCTCTTTTTATCGGATTGATTTTGGCAGCCGAAAAACTGAGTCGGCGGTTTTGGTGCCGCTATTTGTGCCCAGCCGGTGCGTTACTGGGTTTTTTGTCACAATTTCGATTTTTAGAGCGGGTGGTACGGCCAACTTGTCCGGCTTGCGGCCTGTGCCACACCGATTGCAAAATGGGAGCCATTCCGGCGGACGATTTTTCCCGTAACAGCAAGGTGGAATGTATTCAATGCTTTGCTTGCGCCGATTCCTGTCCGGAAAAATACAAATCCGTTTCCTACCAATGGCAATGGACACCCTATCATACGCGGGTCGATTATTCGCGGCGCCAATTTTTGGGCACAACGGTAGCCAGCCTTACGGCACTGAGCTTAATCGGTTTGCATTTACCGGATAAAACGCATAAAGATCAACAAATTCGTCCGCCCGGTTCCTTGGCAGAAGACGATTTTCGTGACAGATGCATTCGCTGCATGGAATGTGTGCGCGTGTGTGCCTCGAACGGGGCGTGTTTACAGCCCTCGGGCATTCAAAGCGCAATTGACGATTTGTGGTTGCCAGTGGCGGAAATGCGGGTTGGTTACTGCGAATATGAATGCAATTTGTGCGGGCAGGTGTGTCCCACGGAAGCCATTTTACCTTTGCCTTTAAAGGTAAAGCAAAAAACACCGATGGGTTTGGCTCACTTTGACAAAAACCTGTGCATTCCCTATGCGCGCAACGAAGAATGTCTGGTTTGCGAAGAACATTGCCCCACTCCGGACAAAGCAATTAAATTTGACGTGCGTGTCTATCAGGATCCCAATACAGGCAAAACAAGAAAGGTTAAATATCCTTACGTAGTGAAAGAACTTTGCATCGGTTGTGGCATTTGCGTAACTAAATGTCCGCTGGAAGGCAGGGCTGGTATATTTGTTACTGCGGAGCAACAAAGAAGGCCAAAACTAACGAATTCCTTTTGATCTTTTGTCGTTCTTCCCTTATTTTAACCGATTCGGTAAATATAATGCGAGATTTTAAATATGCAGGAAGTTTTTCAACATATTCAGGAAGCGCTTAAAAATAATGAGACGGGTGTGGTTCTAACCGTTATTGCCATCGAGGGCTCGTCGCCAGGTCGCCTTGGGGACAAAATGCTCGTTCTGGCCGACGGGGCAACGTTCGGTACCATTGGCGGTGGGCGCGCGGAATATGAGGCCGTTAAGGAAGTACAGAAAAACTGGCACCGCCGAGCTCTTTGGCGTAAATATTATGATTTGGATGAAAAAGGAGGCATGTTGTGCGGAGGCAAAATGGAAGTATTGTTCGAACCGATCGGAACTCGAGATCGACTGATTATTTTTGGTGCGGGTCATGTGGGCAAAGTACTGGCCAAATTGGCACCGGATTGCGGCTTTTGGACGATTGTTGTTGATCCGCGTGAGGAGTTTGCCACGCGGGAGAATCTTCCAAAGGCCAACCAAATTTTGTGCAAGCCGTATGGACAGGCTCTAAAGGAATTAACATTTGATGCCAATACCTTTGTAGTGGTTGTAACCAATTCACACGCCTATGACGAATTGGTGCTCAAACATTGCGCACCCTTAAAGTCGGCCTATTTGGGTGCCATTGGCAGCGATACAAAAACAAAAAAAATTCTCGGAGATCTCAAAAAAGAAGGTATATCGCCGCAGGTAATCGAAGGCATTCACATGCCGATTGGGTTAAACATCGGTGCGCAAACGCCGGAAGAGATAGGCATTAGCATAATGGCCGAGCTAATCGCCGTTAAATACGACGCCAATGTACAAGCGGCAAGTATGAAAGCATTACGTTCTCTTTAAAAATCATTCAAACTACGGTTTTGCAAAAGCGCAATCAAAAAAAGCCGCCCAATTTGCGAGGCGGCTTTTTGTTTGTTGATGAAACGGTTTTATTTGAGCAAAAGCATGCGGCGCACAATTGTTTTTTGAGACGTTTGAATTTTGTAGAAATACATTCCGGAAGCGAAACCGTTGGCATTCCATTCCAAACGATGAATTCCGGCGCCCATCGTACCGTCGGCCAACGTGCTTACTTTTTGTCCGGCCAAATTGTACACGGTTACCGTAACATGCTCTGTTTTGGGTAATCCGAATTCCAAAGTGGTACTGGGATTAAAAGGATTCGGGTAATTTTGTTTTACGTAAAAGGTTTTGGGGATCGCTTCTTTATTTTCGATTCCCGTTGCCACGTACTGAAATTCAACGCTATACTCGGAGCTGTCATTGCTTACGTCAACTTCTATTTGCTGCGGATCGGCTACGTACTCCGGCCCGAAATCGGGTGGGTTTATTATCCATTTTCCGTCGCACACGCGAAAATGGAAGGCGGTATCGGGCGCCATCATGGTTTCGGTTTGGTAGACATAAGGGAAATTACCGATAGTCGAAATATTCAGATAACAGGAATCTTGTGAATTAACGGGAGCATTTATTAATTTTACCGACAGATTCGCATGCCGGTAGTTTAAAGTAAAATCAAGATTATCAATCGTATCCCCCTTGGCTATTACAAACTTATATTCCACGGGATTGGCCAAATAGTCGCCCTGCCAGCAAGTGGCGCGAACGGAAAAGGTATCGTTGGGGACGCTAAAGGCAAAGTCGAGGGAATCGGGATTAATGTATCCTTGAATATACGTGCTCCAGTCTTCGGTGTACGCTTCGATAATGCAATTTTGCAAATCGCTGGTCGGATCGCCCGGGGCAAAACGAATATGCCCTTTGAATAAATTCGCAGCATGTCCAACGAAAAATTTTACCGTATCGCCGGGCATGGCCTGTTGCCAGCTTCCGGGATTAAGGTAATAGCCCGGAGGTAAAATCAAATTGCCGTCCTCGGTATTAGAAAGGCCGACGTTGTAAATATCGCCGCTGCGTACATGTAATTTGGTGACCGGATTTCCGTTTAGCATAGCATACGTTTGGCCGTATTTACTGTTGGCTTGCGCTTCGAAACTTCCGCTTAAAGGTTGGTTATCTTGAAGCGCAATTACGTAAATAACCGTATCCGTGGCATATACGCGAATATTTTTTTCGATACTATCACCAAGGCTTAGTTGGAAATTATAATTTTCATTTTCCCAGGTGTTGGGAATAAGATATTCGGGGATAAGTTGATCCGACCAAAAATCCATATGAAACGGAACATTTAACGTATCGCCCGGCGCAAAGGGAGCACCTACTTTGTATTGGCCGTCGAGGGGATTAAAATCGACACTTTGTTGCGTGTTCAGGTTTTCGAGGCTGCCCCAGCCGGAGACGGGGACCAAATTGCCGTTTTCATCGAGAATGGACCCGTAAACCCAGGCACGGGGATTGTTTAAAGTAAAATTAAAAGGTCCGTTGGAACCGTTTTGAATAAGGACATCATGATAGGAATCTTGTTCGGGTACATATTCGGAGATCTGATTTTCAAAACTGAAGCTGATTCTGTAATTCATTCCGGCAGCGGAATCGGGCAGATTAATCGTGAAGTCGCCGTTTTCATCGGTCAAGCCACTCCAACCGGGCCCATCGTCGGAATCTTCTCGGTTGGCTTCAAGCATGAGATTGGCCAAACGGGCATCCGGAGGTTGAATGTCTTCGATTGTTACATGGCCGGTAATCCAAACATTAACCTGAGCGGGCGGGTTAATGTGCAAAACACCTTGGACCTGCGAATGATCATTCAAATCTTCCACGCGGAAAATATAATCGGCCGGTGCAAATCCGAACGGGCCCAATTGCGTGTAAATAATTCCGTCCTGAACCGAGCCGGAATCGGGTGGCGGCCCGTCGTTACTTGTTTGTCCGTCGGTTTGATCGAATTCGATGAGCAGAACATCGGTGCTATCTAACGTTTGGTTTTGGTTGGTATCCAAATAAAGTTGGATATGGGCGCTGCCTCCGGGCACGGAAACATCGTATTCCCATGCATAAAAATCGCCCTGTGCCATGGTATCTGTGGCCACACCGTTAACCCAGTTTTTGAAATAGGTGGTGGCCAGTGCAAATTGGACACCGAGCGTAATAAATAAAATTATTGTAACTAAACGTTTCATAAGGCCTCCATTGTTTTGTTTTGTCTTGAAATTTACTTATGATATGATCCGATTTTCATATTTTACCATATTCGGAATGCGTCAGGCAATAATGAGAAAAATAACCTAAACAGGTCGGTTTTACGTTAGCGAATAAAAAAGGGGCTTGCAGTCGAGGAATTTCGGGAATGGGGCGTTAGCCGAAGAAGCGGATTTCGGGCGCAGACAAAATTGACACGCATCGGAATAAAAGGTATATTCTGCTGTTAGGTTAACTTAACAAATGTTCTGGGGAGAAAATGTCCAAATTAACATGGAAGAAATTTGACGAAGTCGAGCTGACGCACAGCAGCGTGCATCATTTAATGGCCATGCATGAATTGCTTAAACAAAACGGGTATGTGCGGGGCGTTGATATTGCAAAATATTTAAAGATAAGCAGAAGCAGTGTGTCCATCACCATACACAAGCTGATTAAAAAAGGCTATATTAAAGAGGATGAGAATAAGTTTTATCATTTTACCGAAAAAGGTAAGGAACTGATTAACAATGTACTGAGTAAACGATACATTATTCAATTGTTTTTTGAAAAAGTGTTGAGTTTGAGTTCGGAAAAAGCGGAGGCCGAAGCTTGTAAAATCGAACATTTGTTGGAAGAATCGACAGGGCAGCGTTTAATGAGTTTTTTAGGATTTTTTCTTTCGAATGCGGACGTGGCGCGAAAATACAGAGATGCATTTCGGGAATTTTCGTTTGAATGCGGTCAGGTGGAATCGTGCGAAATTTGTGAGCTTGATTGTTATTTTGCCGGTAATTCGGATATGCATTAGGTTGGTGCAAATGAGTTAAGGAGAATAAATGTATTCCGAAAGTGATTTTTTATTTTTATTCGCTACCTTGAGTGAAGAAGAGGAAATGGTTATGGATACGGTTCACGGTTTTGTCCGTGAACAATTTTTACCGGTGATTCGTGAATATCACGCCAAAGGAGAGTTCCCGCTTCAATTCGTAAAGGCAATGGGCGAGTTGGGTCTTTTCGGTATTACTATTCCCGAGGAATATGGCGGGGCGGGAATGAGTTATTTTATTTACGGTTTGGCCATGCAAGAATTGGAACGCGGAGATAGCGGGTTGCGTTCAATGGCCTCGGTACAGAACAGTTTGGTCATGTTTCCGATTTTTCGTTACGGGAGCGAAGAACAAAAAAAGAAATGGCTGCCATTGTTGGCCTCTGGTGAGAAGATAGGTTGTTACGGTTTGACTGAACCGGATCACGGATCGGATCCCGGAGGCATGGAGACCAAGGCGGAAAAAATAGACGGAGGCTGGCGTTTAAACGGCAGCAAGATGTGGATTACCAACGGTACCATTGCCGATGTGGCGGTGGTGTGGGCCAGAACCGACGAAGGTATTCGCGGATTTTTATTGGAGAAAGGGACGCCAGGTTTTACGGCGAATAAAGTGCGGGGTAAGTTTTCGTTGCGTGCTTCGGATACGGCGGAACTGGTTTTTGAAGATTGTGAAATTCCCGAAGAAAATCGTTTGCCTTTGGCTGAGGGATTGCGCGCTCCGCTCAGTTGTTTGAACGAGGCGCGTTACGGCATTGCCTGGGGCGCTATGGGTGCGGCAATGGCCTGTTACGAAGAAGTTTTGGATTATGCGAAAAACCGTGCTCAATTCGGTAAACCAATTGCGGGGTTTCAGTTAGTTCAACACAAATTGGTGGAAATGCTAAGTGAAATTACCAAAGGCATGTTACTCAATTTTCGGGTTGGCCGTTTGAAGGATGAGGGGAAGGCAAAGTTTTACCACATTTCGATGGCCAAACGCAACAATGTGTATCAGGCTTTGCAAATTGCCCGTTCGGCTCGTTCTATTTTGGCAGCCAACGGTATTACCGACGAATATCAGACTATTCGGCACATGCTGAATTTGGAATCGGTATTTACGTACGAAGGAACGCATGACATTCACACTCTGATAGTGGGTGAAGCAATAACAGGGATAGGTGCTTTTCGATGAAAACAATTTCTATTTTGTTGGTAGAAGACGATCGGGTTGCTTTTCAGACAATTTCGGAAACGCTTGAATTTTACGGTTACGAATGTTACGGAGCCGGTAACTTGCAGGAAGCGCGGGAAAAGATCAAAAAAATTCCGTTTGATCTGATTTTGGCGGATTATATGCTACCGGATGGGACCAGCATCGAATTGTTGGAAGAGGTGCGTCGCTTTCGTTTTGACATACCGTTTGTGGTTGTAACGGCCATGGAGGATATGGAAATTATTCATCAAGCCTTGGAAAATGGGGCTACGGATTTTTTAAACAAGCCGTTTAATTTGAAGAACTTACCGGCGATTATCGAGCGTAATTTGGAGCGCAAGCGTCTTGAGAATAAGAAGAATTCTCCGCAAAAAGCTACTGTTTTGTTAAAAACCATCAAGGCTTTAATTGCTGCTTTAGAAGCAAAGGATCCATACACTTCGGGGCATTCTTTGCGGGTGGCTCGGCATGCACGCTTGATGGCCATTGCCTTGGATTTGAACGATGAAGAGCAGTTTGTCTTGGAGTTGGCGGCTATTTTGCATGATATCGGTAAAATAGGTATGCCGGACAATATATTGAAAAAGGCTTCGCATTTGCACGAGTTGGAATATCGCATTGCTAAAGAACATCCGGTGATTGGCAGTAATATTGTAGGTAAAATAGATGAGCTAAAAGAGGTGGCGGCAATTATTCGCCATCACCATGAACGATTTGACGGGAGCGGCTATCCCGACGGTTTGGTGGGAGAAGTAATACCGAAACTGGCGCGTATTTTGGCCATTGTGGATGCTTACGAGTCGATTGTTTCGGAACGGGTTTACAGCAAATCGAAGTCACCCGAAGAAGCGCTTGAAGAAATTGCTCGTTCGGCCGGTACGCAGTTTGATCCTGAGCTGGTTGATGTATTTGTTGCGGTTATGCATTCGGAATTGGCGACCAAAAAACCGCGTTTACGTATTGAAGACTATACGGATATTTCGGGTTAACTTTTTTTTAAAGATAAAAATTAATAAAAGTAAAAGGCCGGAATGGATATTCTGGCCTTTTTAGTTGATTGTGATTTTAACGGTTAAAAACAAGCAGTAGGGTGTATTTGTTTATAATATCAGGGAAAATATTTACCGATTTTTAAACCGTCTGGTGTTTGGTAAATTAAGCGATCGGGATGCGCGCCTTTATTCATACGAAAAACAATGACCCAATCTCGATCTTTTTTAGGCGGAATATTTTGCACGTCGGTAAGGCCTTTAGAATACTGAGCGGTGGCTTTCAGGTCGATGGCGTATTGATTTTCATCGCGATCGTACAAACGGAATTGTTTCGGATCGATGGGATAGGGGTCGATGGTATTATTGAATATGGTAATGGAAAGGGCCAAATTGCCATTGTGGTATTTTTGATTTCCGATGGCTAAAGCCAAGGGGAGATCCTGACTGATATCCAGAATGGCCATGGTTTTTTTTCGTACTTTCCCGAGTAGTTTTTGTGCTTGCTTGTTGTTTTCGTCCATACGTACGGCTTGCAACAGATAGGCTTCGGCACTTAAGAACAGGTTTGTATTACGGGGATCTTTGAGTGCTCTATGGTAATAATCTTTTCCTTTGTTAAAATATTTTCGGAAATTGGCCGTACGAATTTCGGCTAGTTTGGCATCGGCTCGGGTGTTGTTGTAATCGTAATCGAGTGCTTTTTCCAGATAATCCAGTGTGAGGTTGAAAAATTTTTCTTTTTGAATATCGTTTTGTGGTTTTGCATTGTAGTAGGCCAAGGCAAGGTCGTAAAGAAGTTTGCTGTATTCTTTTTTGAAATGCTGTGAGAGTGAATCCTTTGGGATGAATTCTTTGCTTTTTTCATAGTTCAATTGAAAGGCGTCTACGTTGTGACGGAGTTTGTAAAGATACCGGCCGCGTTGCATGTAGGTTAGGGCAATTTTTTCATCCAGCCTTGCATTGTTGGGTTTGTTCTTCTTAACTTTGAGATAGAAGGTTAATGCCTGATTGTATTTTCCTCGGGCGTAAGCATTGTCGCCTTCGGCTTCGGGATTTTTTCCGCATTGAACAAGCAGGCTTATGACGATTAAAAAAATAAAAGAATAGGTAATGCGTTTCATGGAGCCCTCCGTGTTATTGAAACCTTTTACACAGGTACAAAAATAAGAAAAAAATGCTAAAATACAAAGGACAGACATGAAATTAACTGTATTGGGTTCTGGAACATTGAAATCGCCGGCGGATCGCAATCCGCCGGGGTACCTTTTGCAGGCGGGAGATTCTTTGATATTGCTCGATGTCGGTCCGGGTATTATTCATCAATTGCGGACATTATCTTCGGATATTCTGGCCGTAAATTTAATTTTGATTACTCATTTTCATCCGGATCATTGCTCTGATTTGATAGCGTTGCTTTTGGCGCGTTTTTTGGCAAGGCATGATAGCAATCATGCCTTGCACTTAGTTGGTCCGCTCGGGTTTAGGGAGTGGTTCCATGGTCAGGCACAATGGCAAGGCAAGTGGTTACACGGAGCGATGCCCCAAGTAACGGAATGGCAGGGTCGGGAATTGTACGTTGATGGTTGGCGCGTTTTGGCAGAGCGCACTTTGCATACAGAGAACAGTCTCGCTTATCGTATTGAACGCGAAGGTAAACGTGTGTTTTTTAGCGGAGATACTGATTATCAGCAATCGCTCATTCCGTTGGCCATGGAAAGTGATTTGGCATTGGTGGAGTGTTCCTTACCGGAACATTTGAAGCAAGTAGGGCATTTGACTCCCAAAGAAACCGGCATTTTTGCCCGGCAGGCAAAGGTAAAACATTTGCTGGTCACTCATATTTATCCCGAAAATGATACGCCGGATTTAAAGAAACGAGTTGCGGATTTCTTTGATGGTAGAATTACCATAGCAGAAGATTTGATGGAAATAGAGCTTTGAATGTTTTCTGCTCGATTTTTGATCGTGACTTTGAAAATTTCAAACGTCTTTATGCAGATGGGGCGATATCGATCGGAGCGATAATCACACGCGGTGCATCTTTACAAGAAGGAATTCAAAAATTAATCACCGAATTTGCACGGCGTAATCGACTAAACAATTTTACGGCTTTAACGGAATATTATCAGCCGACATCAAGACAAATGAGATTAATTGAAAGAGTAGCAGAATCAAAAGGGTCTTTCGAAGAGGGTTGGTCTCATGTTTTTGTTTCCGATAAATTTGGAAAAGCAACAACACATTGGGCAAAATTGGAAGATCGGATTAAAAGAGGAGTCGGGAATCCTTGTCCGTTATTATTGATTGGTATTCCAATAAATGTCATAACAATTTAAAGGCTTTTTAATAAGGAGCATAAATGCATCCAGCAGACGATCTTTTAAAAGCGGTGAGAAACAGAAAATTTGCAACTGTCCTTGCCGATCCTCCATGGCAATTTAAAAATCGTACGGGCAAAGTTGCCCCAGAGCATAAAAGATTAAGCCGTTATCCCACCCTTAGTCTTGACGAAATAAAAGCATTACCGGTAAAAAAATTGTGGAGCAAACAGCACATTTGTATTTATGGGTACCCAACGCTCTTTTGGCGGAAGGATTACAAGTAATGGAGCAATGGGGATTCACATATAAAACAAATATTATCTGGTTTAAGGTAAGAAAAGACGAAGGGCCTAATCGTCGCGGAGTGGGGTTTTATTTCAGAAATGTTACAGAAATGATTCTATTCGGAGTAAAAGGGGAAAACGTTCGGACCTTAAAACCCGGCAGAACACAGGAAAATATAATCATATCACGAAAACGGGAGCACAGCAGAAAACCCGATGAACAATATCAAATCATAGAATCTTGTAGCTGGGGACCATACATCGAACTATTTGCGAGAGGGCCACGGAATGGTTGGTTCGTGTGGGGGAATCAGGCACAAGAATATCAACCGAATTGGAATACATATCCAAATCATTCAAAATCCAAAATTTTGTCATTACAACGCGAGCTTGAATTCTGAGATAAATTTTTTTCGTTACGAATTAGGATTCGTAATAATACAGATGATCTGATTATCTGCGTTAGGTCGTTTTAGGTTTATCCTAAGGTAAACTAACGATAAATTTTCCAATTTGTCCTTTCACAAAATAGGTAATAATGCTATTAACAGAGTATTTTTTGTTTTGCCAAAAATAAGTTAAAGTTACGGAAATTTTCATGCTTTCCTTTCTGCGGCGCAATCCGGCCCTGTGGACAGGACTGGCTTTCGCATTTGGTATTGCTTTAAGTTTTGAATTTATTGCTCAAATCAACATCCGAATATGGGCAGTCGTTTTGGCTGTTTTGTTTTTTTTGTTGATTATTTTTGCTAAAAAATTCGTCGGTATTTTTCTGCTTTTAACCCTATTCCTTTTCTTTGCGTTAGGCGTAATTTATGGCTATCAACATTTTGCCTTTCTGCCTAAAAATCACCTTTTAAATTTTGATCCGAACAAAATCAAAGTGGTACGTGGTTGGATTTCCGATGCTTTATTGCGTAAAAACGGTAGGCATCGCTATCTGCTGCAATGCCGACAGGCATTTATCGATTCCTCTTGGCAACCGGTAAGCGGCAAGGTTTTGCTTTTTGTGCAAAAAGGGTCTTCTGAAATGCATTACGGACAGCGGGTGCAAATAAACGGAAAATTGGAGCGCCCGCCCTTACCTGCAAATCCGGGCCAATTCAACTACCGTCGTTATCTGAATTTACGCGGAATTTTTTTTCAAATTTACGCCTCCAAAGATTCTTTGCGTGTTTTACCGGGCATACGGGGGAGCCCGATCGAACGATCGATTTTGGAACCGCTTCGGTGGCATATTCGAAATAGTTTCGATGGCTATTTGCCTTCTTTTGCGGCAGCAATTGTAAAGGCACTTATTTTAGGCGATCGGCAAGATCTGAATCGAAAAATCGTAAACCAATTTCAACAAACAGGTGTGGTACATGTATTGGCCATTTCTGGATTGCATGTGGGTTTTGTGCTGCTTATTTTTCTGTTGTTTTTTGGATTTTTTCCACTTTCTTATAAAATACGTTACTTGCTTACGTTTATTGCTTTGGGATTTTTTGTTGCGCTTGTAAATTTTAAGGCACCGGTGGTTCGCGCTTCGCTAATGGCCGTGTTTTATTTCGGCGTTTCCCTGAGTCAGCGTAAAGCCTCTCCGTTGAATATTTTGGCCGCTGCCGGTTTTTTGATTTTATTGTTTGCTCCTTCTCAGGTATTACAACCCGGTTTTCAGTTTTCGTTTGCTGCGGTAGGGGGCATTGTATACGGCTACCCCCATTTGAAACGCATTTTTCCGATTCATGGGGATAAACATTTTTTGTCGCAAGTGATTAATCGATGGGTTTGGCAACCGGTATTCGTTTCGTTGAGTGCCATTCTGGCGACCATGCCTTTAACCTGGTACTATTTTGGCACACTTCAAATCGGTGGGGTATTGATTAATTTATTAGTTATTCCTCTTATTGGCCTACTGGTGGTTTTAAGTTTGCTTTTTGTGATGTTTTCCTTCGTCGCTTTTCCGCTACTCGGCGGGTTAGCCCAATTAATAACGTGGATCGTCCAAGGCATTCTAACATTAGTCGGTTTCTTTTCACGGTTTCACTGGGTACAATTAACCATAGCTCACCCATCGTTGTGGATTATTTTTTCGAGCGTTTTATTGCTTGTTTTCCTTTTTCGAATATACAAACAGCGCAACTGGATGTATGTCGGCTTTTTGTTTGTTGTTGTGTTGGTAATTTGGCAGCATACACGTTTAAGCCATTTACGGATTATTTTTATGGACGTGGGGCAAGGCGATGCTTGCTTGGTACAACTGCCATGCGCAAACGTCCTGATTGATGCCGGCGATCGCAGCCGTTGGCGTGATTACGGAATACGAAGCGTATTGCCTGTGTGTCGTTATTATGGTGTAAAGCATTTGCGCTATGCTATTGCCACACATTCCCATTCCGATCATTATGGCGGGTTTATTTCCGTATTACAAAATCTTGACGTGGATACGCTGGTTCTTAGTCCTTATCCGGATTCTTCGAGTGCATATTTAGGCTTAAAACGATTGGCAAAACGTTTGCACATTCCCATCCGTTTTGTGCAACGCGGAAAAACATTAAATGTGGGCGAAGAGGCCAGAGCCTATGTTCTTTCTCCGATAAGTCAATTTGAAAAATTACGTGTACACAATGGTAAAGAAATTAACAATAGCTCTCTGGTGATTCGTTTGCAATACGGGCAAAGTAGCTTTTTGCTTACCGGAGACGCACAAAGGGAAGCAGAAGCTGTGATGATTCGATACGGAAATTTTTTGCAAAGTAATTTAATTAAAGTTGGGCACCATGGAAGCTCAACTTCAAGTACGGATGAATTTTTACGTTTTGTCCAGCCTAAATTTGCGATTGTTTCCGTCGGGAAAAGAAATAAATTTCATCATCCGTCCATTCAAACAATCAACAGATTTAAAGCCAGCGGAATTTCGGTTTTACGTACGGATAAATTAGGTGCTATTGTATTTGAAAGCGATGGCTCCAAAATACGCTTAATAAATTGGCGAAAATAAAAGGCAAAAAACGACAAGATATTAAGAGACGATCCATTTAACACGGCCTTCCGCTTTGTTTAAGATTTCATTATTTGAATTAAACCTTCAATGCATTTAAATTCACTTTAAAGAAAAAATAACAAAGGTTCGTAGTGGGTGAAGAACATATCGAACAATCGTTGGTAACATTTGACGTCCGATTTCGCCAGTCGGGTATTGATATTTTGGCGGGTGTTGACGAAGCAGGGCGCGGTCCTTTAGCCGGGCCGGTGGTTGCCGCTGCTGTTATTTTGCCGAAGGGGATTGAAATCCCGCATTTGAACGACTCAAAAAAAATTACGGCCGGTGTGCGCGAAAAATTATTCGATGAAATTCGGGAAAAGGCGATTACGTTCGGCATCGGAAGTGCCTCGGTAGAAGAAATCGGAAAATTGAATATTTTGCAGGCTACTTTTTTGGCTATGCGTCGTGCTGTAGAACAATTGTTGCCGCAACCGGATTACCTTTTGGTGGACGGACGTGATTTTCCTTTGTTTGTACGTACGGATACGGGTGTGCCTATTGCGGGTCGGGCAATTGTCAAGGGAGACGGACGTTCTCAGGTGATTGCCGCGGCGTCCGTTTTGGCTAAGGTTCGTCGTGATCGTTTGATGAGTGAATATGCACGTATGTATCCCCAATACGGATTTGAGCGTCATAAGGGATACGGTACAAAGGAGCACCGGCAAAAAATATTGCGTTTTGGCGCGTGTCCCATTCACCGGAAAAAATTTATTCGGAAACTAATGCAAAGCGAAGCGAATTTGTTCGGGCGATAGTAATTATGAATAAAAAGCACATAATTTTAACCGGTTTTATGGGAGCGGGAAAATCGCGAGTGGGACGCTACTTGGCACAGCGTCTCAACTTTCCATTTGTGGATACCGATAAAGAAATCGAAGAAAAAACCGGCAAAAAGATCAAAACCATATTTGAAACGGAAGGTGAAGCTGCGTTTCGAATGTTGGAAAAAGAAACGATTGAAATCGTTTGCAACGATCCTTTGCCGCATGTTATTTCGCTGGGAGGAGGGGCGCTGGGCAACAACCGTACGTTTCGGCTTGTACACCGGAACGGCATTGTAATTTACCTGAAAAGCGCACCGCAGAGTATTTTGCAACGAGTGCGGTATACGGACAAACGGCCTTTGCTGGATGTAGGGCAACAAGAAGACAGAGAGACTGCCTTGCTGCAACGTATTCGCGAATTACTGGCCAAACGCGAACCTGTGTACAATAAGGCCGATATTGTTGTTGATCGAGACAACATGGAAGCCGAAGATGTGGCCCGTGAAATTTTAAAACGATTAAACCAATTTTGGAAACAAAATTATGCAACAGATTAATGTGGATTTAGCCTTTAACCCCTATCCTGTTTTTGTGGGAAGCTCCATTCTGGACCGGTTTAACGAGGTTCTTCGCAGCTATTACCATGGCGATCAGATTGCCGTGATAACCAACGAAAAAATTTATTCCCTGCACGGGCAAAAACTGATGAATCAGTTGCCCGATGATATCCGGATCGAAACAATATTTGTACCCGACGGCGAACGTGCAAAATCGTTCGAACATTTGCAGCAAATTTACACCCGACTTCTGGAAAATCGTTTTGAACGCGGGTCTCTTATTGTTGCCTTTGGCGGCGGCGTTGTTGGCGATTTGGCCGGCTTTGTCGCGGCAACCTATTTACGCGGTGTGGATTTGGTACACGTCCCCACCACTCTTTTGGCCCAAGTAGATAGCAGCATCGGCGGCAAAACCGGCATCAATCATCCTCTAGGTAAAAACCTAATCGGAGCATTCAAACAGCCGTTGTTTGTGTTAAGCGATACACAATTTCTACAAACATTGCCCGATGCGGAAATACGTTGCGGAATGGGCGAAGTAATAAAGTACGGATTCGTTTTAAACAAAAGTCTGTTTGCCTATTTGGAGAAAAATTTGCAGAAAGCGCTGCAAAAAAACGATTCCGTTTTACGTTATTTGGTTGAAGTATCGGCAAAAGAAAAGGCCCGAGTGGTGGCAAAAGATGAAAAAGAAAGCGGGTTACGCATGGTACTCAATTTTGGCCATACCTTTGGCCACGCTTTAGAAGCCGAATACCATTTTAACATACTCAAGCATGGCGAAGCGGTAATTCTGGGCATGAAATGTGCCCTTCATTATGCCCGTTTAATCGATTTGATAAATGAGAATACTTACCAACGCGGGCTGAATTTATTGAACCGCGTACCCGTACCGTTTGATGGTTCTGCCTTAAATATCGAAACGCTTGTCAACCGCATGACATTAGACAAAAAAGTAAGGCAGGGTAAGGTACGCCTGGTTTTAATCAAAGATATCGGTCAATACATATTTCACAGGGCAGATAACACCCTACTCCTAAAACAGGCCTTCGAAATTTTAAGGAGATGATTTAACCGTTAAAGGAAAAAGGATAAAAAACGTTGTCGCTTTCATGCAAACAACGGCAAAAATTTTTAAGTTAACGGAAGTGTCGTACCCAAAAAACGAGTGAAAAACGTGCGCGTATTTTTTTTAGGAACCGGAACCTCCGGCGGAGTGCCCGTAATCAATTGCAATTGTCCGGTCTGCCACTCTGCAAATCCCAAAAACAAACGATTACGATCTTCGGTAATGATCGAAAGCAACGGAAAATATTTGCTAATCGACACCACGCCGGACATGCGCCAGCAGTTTTTGCGGCATCCTTTTCCGCGGATCGACGCCGTGCTGTACACCCACGCCCATGCCGATCATGTTTTCGGGCTGGATGAAATCCGCCGCTTTAATTATCTGATGAAAAAACGCATTCCGGCATACGGAAATGCCCCGACCATAGAACGATTGACCAAGGTTTTTGACTATGCCTTCAAAGCGCCCGAAATCGAATTCCAAAAAGGCATTCCCAATCTTTCGGCCCATGTAATCGAAGAACCCGTCGAAATAGAAGGTATTCGTATCATTCCCATTCCGTTAATACACGGCGAGCAAACCGTTTTGGGCTACCGGATCGGAAATTTTGCCTATTGTACGGATGTCAATCGGATTCCGGAAAAAAGCTACGCCTTGCTTGAAAATTTGCAAGTGCTTGTTCTGGACGCCCTGCGTGAAAAGCGTCATCCGTCGCATTTTAGTTTGGGCGAAGCCATTACCGAAGCCAGAAAAATAGGGGCAAATAAAACCTATTTTACGCATATCAGCCATATTCTCGATCACGAGCGTCACGGACAAATGCTCCCCAAACAAATGGAATTTGCCTATGACGGGCTGGAAATAACCGTTTAAAATCGGGTAGAAAACAATGCACTAAAAAATTGCCCATTCACCAAACAAGGAACTTTTTATGAAAATACTCATCATTAACGGACCCAATTTAAATTTGCTGGGTAAACGCAAGCCCGATGTTTACGGACACCGATCCCTAAACGAGCTGAATACCTTTGTCAAAGAATATTTTAAAAAGGTAACCTTGGAATTTTACCAAAGCAATCACGAAGGTGATATTATCGATCGCATACATCAGGCCATGGCCCGCTTTGACGGCATTGTTATTAATCCGGGCGCATTAACCCATTACTCCTACGCACTGCGCGATGCCATCGAAGCTTGTACGATTCCCGTAGTCGAAGTTCATTTAAGCAATATCGCGGCCAGGGAATCGTTCCGGCGGGTTTCGGTGATTTCCGAAGTGTGTCAGGGGACAATCAGCGGATTCGGTGCGTACGGCTACGTAATTGCCGTGCAGGCTTTGGCTCACAAACTCAAACGCAAACAACATGATTAATCAAATTAAAAATTTGGCGCGGCATTCTTCCATTTATACCGTCAGTACGTTTATGCAACGTGCGCTCGGTTTTATTATGTTGCCCATTTATACGGATCCCTCTTATTTGGCCTCCAAAAGTCAATACGGCGATTTGGCTTTGGTTTACACCTTTACCGCCTTTATGAATTTTGTGTATCTTTACGGAATGGATTCGGCCATTCTGCGATATTTTTTTCTCGGAAAATTCAAGCGTAAAGATGTTTATTCCACCGGATTTCGAGGCGTAGTTCTTAATGCGGTATTTCTTTCGTTGTTGCTATATGTTTGGGCCCCGCAATTGGGGCAAATCGTCTTTGGAGGGGCCCATTACGCCTTATTGATTCGTCTCAGTGCCGGGATATTATTTTTCGATTCCATTGGCAATTTACCCTATTTGGTTTTGCGCGCCGAAGAACGATCCGTTTTGTATTCCGCCTTTCGCATCGGTCGTTTTATGCTGGAGCTGGTGTTAAATATTCTTTTTGTGGTTGTTCTGCATAAAGGCGTTAGCGGAATTTTATTCGCCAACCTTATTGCTTCGATTATTAATTTAATTGCCTTGTTACCGTTTCAGGCACGTTATTTAAAAGGGGAATGGCGCAGCGATGTGTTTAAAACCCTGCTTTTGTTCGGACTACCTATTTTGCCCAACGGTATTGCCTATTTAACGGTCGAAGTTAGCGATAAGTATTTAATGCGCATTTTGTTAAACAAGGATTTACTCGGTTTGTATTCGGCCAATTACAAGTTCGGTTCTATTTTGTTACTTGTAGTTATTGCCTTCCGTAATGCCTGGCAGCCATTCTTTTTAAAAATTGCCAAACAGCCCGAAGCTAAAAAAATTTACGCCCGCGTGCTTACCTATTTTACCTTAATGGGAGCGATCGTAGTAATTGCGGGTAGCTTTGTCGTCGATTATGTGGTACGCATTCCTTTGCCCGGCGGAAAAACACTGATGGGCAACATGTACTGGGGCGGAACAAAAATCATTCCGATTATTCTGGCCTCTTATTTGTTTTACGGTATGTACGTTAATTTTACAGTCGGTATTTACATTCGTAAAAAAACAAAATACATGGCCATATTTACCGGTTTGGCCGCGTTGGTTAACGTTTCGAGCAATTTGTACCTGATGCCGCATTACGGCATTATGGGCGCGGCCTATGCCACCTTGTTAAGCTATTTGGTCATGGCGCTTAGCATTTTTATCGTTAATCAAAAAATTTATTATATTCCCTACGAGTACGGACGTGTGGTTTTTATTTTGTTGTATTTGGCGGCGGTGTTGGTCGTATATTATGCTTTCCAACCCGGTTTGCTTTTACGCTTGCTTATTATCGTCATTTCTCCGGCAGTGTTCATTGTGCTGCGTTTTTTTCGTCCCGAAGAATGGGCCGCCCTGAACAAATTGCTCCGGCGGGCGTAAACACAAACGGCAGGTTAAGCGGCTCCGTTCGGAATAAACGGATTAAAAAGATGAAACTATTGTTATTAATTGTAAAAATTGCACTGATTCCCTTTTCCCTGCTTTACGCATTGGTTACGGAAGTTCGCAACTTTTTATTCGATTGGCATTTGCTGCCTGTTTTTAGGAGCAAAATTCCGGTGGTTTCGGTAGGCAACATCCGCGTGGGCGGCACCGGAAAAACCCCTTTTACCATTTGGCTGGCGCAGCGCCTGAGCGAACATTCGGTGCGCGTAGCCATAGTAAGCCGTGGCTATCGGCGTAAAAGCAAAGGCCTTAAATTGGTTGCCGAAGCGGGAAAAATCGTTAGCGATGTACAGGATGCCGGTGACGAACCATTGCTTATGGCCCACAAAGTACCGCAGGCATTGATTATCGTATCCGAAAAACGCAAAAAAGCGTTACATCACATCGAACTGACTGAAGCAGCGGATGTGGTGATACTTGACGACGCGTTTCAGCATCGTTGGGTGGCGCGCAATGCGGATATTGTACTTTTACATTCCGCTGGCTTTTGGGATAATTGGCCATTGCCGACCGGGCGCCTGCGCGAAACGATTTGGCAATTAAAACGGGCAACTTACTTGCTTCGGCGTCCCGATAAGGCAGGCGGAAAACCAATAACCTTTGTGCCGCAACACCGTCAATTCGAAATCGAATTTGTGCCCGGAAAGATAGTAAACGAATATTTCGAACCCTTGGGCTCCCTTGAAGAATGGCGCGGAAAACCGGCGATTGCTTTTGCCGGAATAGCTCGTCCGCAAGCTTTTTTTTCCATGCTTAAGCGAAAGGGAATAAAGTTGTTGGCAAGCGAACGCTTTACGGATCATTATCGTTACAAAGAAAGCGATTTGCAGCGGCTGTTACACCTTTGTCGCGCTACCGAAGCCCGTTGGTTATTTTGCACGGAAAAAGATTTGGTAAAAATACGGGAATTTTTACCCGTATTGGAAGCCGAAATTAAAATAGCAGGCGTGCATTTGGTAGCGTTATCGCTTGAAGTCCGTTTACAAGACGAACAAAATTTTTTGAATGACCTTGTAAAAAGGTTGACAATCTAAAAAAATGTCCTTAAATTATTGTTTCGATTTGATCGCGGGGTGGAGCAGTCAGGTAGCTCGTTGGGCTCATAACCCAAAGGTCGCAGGTTCAAATCCTGCCCCCGCTACTAAATAAGGTGATCCATACCGATCACCTATTTTTTGATGGCGGCGTAGCTCAGTTGGCAGAGCAGAGGAATCATAATCCTCGTGTCCGGGGTTCAAGTCCCTGCGCCGCTACTTTTTTTATCGGAAAAAGTCCGAGACATTATTTTGATCAAACGTTTAGTATCGTTCTGCAAAACTCATCAGCTTCTTTTCCCAAAAGATATTGTTTTTGTTGCCATTTCCGGAGGTATCGATTCGGTAGCTTTGCTCGATGCGTTTCTGGCACTTGATGATAACCTACCGCTAACCGTTAAAGCCATCCACGTGAATCACGGTGTGCGGGGTTCGGAATCCGAACGCGACGAACATTTTGTGCGTTCGTTTTGCGCACGTCGGGGCGTGGAACTAACCGTGGTTCATTTACAGGGATTTAATACCGCAAGCAATGAGGCGGCCTTGCGCGAAGCGCGCTATCGGGCCTTTGACGAATTGCTCGGGCAGCATCCCGGGGCAAAGCTGGCCACGGCACACACCTTAAACGATAATATCGAAACCTTGCTCATGCGCTTGGCCAAAGGATCGTCTTTAAAAGGATTGCGCGGCATTCCCGTTAAACGGGGCCCTTACATCCGGCCGTTTTTGTTTTTGAGGCGAGCCGAGATCGAAGAATACGTACGCCACCGGCAATTGACATTTGTTCGTGATTCGAGCAATGCCTCATTCAAATATTTGCGTAATCGAATTCGTCACCAATTATTGCCGGTTTTCGAAGATATTTTCGGCAGCCAATTTTATGAAGGAATAGCCAGGAGTTTGGAAGAGATCAATGATTTTTACGCATTGTTCGAGCGGGAATTTTTTCGCAAAACCGAAGCAACGATTGAGCGTAAGGGAGATCGTATCGAAATCGACCTTAAAAAATACACGGCTCTCGACAAACGGTACCGCTTTCGGTTAATCGATTATTGTATTTCTGCTTTTTATCCCTTAAATTATTCATTTTCAAAAACGTACTTGCAACGCATCGATCGGTTTTTCGACAAAGCGCGTGTAGGTGCCGTTTTAAATGTGCATCGGGATATTCTGCTGGTAAAAGATCGACAAAAGGTTATCCTGGCCAAACAAAACCCGCAACAGACGGAAACTTTGTTTTTGTATCCGGAAACAAAAATTCGTTTCCATGCGTTCGAGATCGAAATAAAAAAAGTTTCGTTTGCTCAGGTGCACCTAACGAACAATAAAAATGTCGAATTTATTTGCGGTGATAATGTTCGCTTCCCGTTATTGGTGCGGTCGTGGCGGCCTGCAGATCGATTTTATCCGTTGGGATTGGGCAAAAGTCAGAAGGTCAAAGATTTTTTTGTCAGGCAAAAAATCGACATCCTGAGCAAAAAGCAAATTCCGTTGATTTGCAACGGTGATGAAATCGTCTGGATTGCCGGTTATCGTTTGGACGAACGCTACCGGGTTCATAAAAAGTGTCAACATATTTATAAAATTGAAATCAAAACGTAGGAAATGCGATTATGCAATACGATCAATCGGTTTTGGTACCTGGTAATTACAAGGTGCTGCTTTCGGAAGAAGCCATCCAAAAACGCTTACGGGAATTGGGTGAGCAAATCACAGCCGATTTCAAGGATAAGCGTCCTATTCTCATCGGTATTTTGAACGGAAGTTTTGTGTTTTTGGCCGATTTAATCCGCTATGTCAATACGGATTTGGAGGTGGACTTTATCCGAATTTCCAGTTACGGCGACGGGCGCGAGTCTTCGGGCCATATCAAAATTTTAAAACCGTTAAGCGCCGATATTAACGGCCGGGCGGTTTTAGTGGTGGAAGACATTGTGGATTCCGGACTGTCTGTACAGTTTTTACGGAAAATGCTGGAGGCTTTTAATCCTTCCGAATTGCGTTTTGTTACTTTGTTAAATAAACCGGAAAAGAAAAAAGTGCCGGTACAAATCGATTATGTGGGTTTTGAAATCGAAGATAAATTTGTGGTGGGTTACGGTCTGGATGACGGCCAGATAAAACGAAACTTACGTTCTATTTACTACATTGAACAGGAATGAAAGGAAGCGTTTTTCGTATGGAAAATAAAAACAATAAACATAATCCGAATGAAGATCCCAATAAAAAAGACCAGAACTCCAACGATGAATTTCAGTGGAAAAAGGCCTCTAAAACGGGCTTGATTTGGATTCTGATTCTTTTGGCTGCCATTGCTTTTAGTACCATGTGGCCCAGCAATCGCTCCGACGAAGTGGAAGTGGATTACAATACCTACCAAAAACTACTGAAGGACGGTGAAATTGTTCAGGGTGAGGTAACCCTTAAAGATTTGAAATTCCGCGGTAAACTAAAAGAAAAAATGACCATTCAGGTCGGCAAGAGCATGAAATCGGCTCAATATATTCGCACCATTTTACCGTATGTGGACAATACAACCACCAAAGAATGGGAACAGTACGGCGTTAATATCCGATTTGTGGAACCGCCCAGCGATTGGTCGATTATTTTAATTAACATTTTGCCTTGGGTTTTGATTTTGGGTGTGTGGATCTTTTTTGCCAAACGCATGCAAGGCGGGTCCGGAGGAAGCCGCGGTATTTTCAACTTCGGCAAAAGCAAAGCCAAAATGCTAACCAAAGATAAAATTAAAGTTACGTTTGACGATGTGGCCGGTTGCGACGAAGCCAAAATGGAACTGCAGGAGATCATCGAATTCCTAAAAGAGCCGCAAAAATTTACCCGGCTGGGCGGAAAAATTCCCAAAGGCGCATTGCTGCTCGGCCCTCCGGGAACCGGAAAAACCTTGCTGGCCAAGGCCGTAGCCGGTGAAGCCGGTGTGCCCTTTTTTAGCATGAGCGGCGCGGATTTTGTGGAAATGTTTGTCGGAGTGGGCGCTAGCCGTGTGCGCGATTTGTTCGAGATGGGACGTAAAAACGCTCCGTGTATTATTTTTATTGACGAAATCGATGCCGTGGGGCGCCATCGCGGCGCCGGTTTGGGAGGCGGACATGACGAACGCGAACAAACCCTGAACCAGCTTTTGGTGGAAATGGACGGTTTTGACACCAAAGAAGGGGTTATTTTAATTGCCGCTACCAACCGACCCGATGTGTTGGATGCTGCGCTTTTGCGTCCCGGTCGTTTTGACCGGCAAATTGTGGTGGACCGACCGGATGTGCGTGGTCGCGAAGGTATTTTAAAAGTGCACACACGCAAGGTACCTTTGGACAGTTCGGTTGATCTGCAAGCCATTGCCCGGGGCACGCCCGGACTTTCCGGAGCGGATTTAGCCAATTTGGTAAACGAAGCCGCTTTATTGGCAGCGCGCAGAAATCGCAGCAAGGTAACCATGGCCGATTTCGAAGAAGCCAAAGATAAAATTATGATGGGCATGGAACGCAAATCGGTGCTCATCAGCGAAGAAGAAAAAAAGATTACCGCCTATCACGAATCCGGCCATGTGTTGGTCGGTAAACTTACGCCTGGTACCGATCCGGTGCATAAGGTAACCATTATTCCGCGCGGCCGCGCTCTGGGTGTGACGGCCTATTTGCCTATCGACGAACGGCACACCTATTCTTACGAATATTTGCAAGGCATGCTGGCGCAGTTGTTAGGCGGCCGTGCCGCAGAAAAGTTAGTTTTTAAGCAATTAACCACTGGGGCCGGTAACGATATCGAACGCGCTACCGATTTGGCGCGCAAAATGGTGTGCGAATGGGGCATGAGCGAGAAAATGGGCCCTGTTACCTTTGGCAAAAAGGAACAGGAGATTTTTCTGGGACGCGAAATCGCCCAACATCGCGATTACAGCGAAAAAACAGCGGAAGAAATTGACGACGAAGTAAAACGTATTGTTGCCAATGCCGAAAAACGCGCCATGCGCCTGCTGGAAGAAAACATCGATAAGTTGCATGCTTTGGCCAAAGCTCTGCTGGAATTCGAAATTTTGGACGGCGAACAAATCGATCGCATTCTGCGCGGCGAAAAAATTGAGCACCCCGCATTTGCCGCCAAAGATGCCGATACCAACAGCCGCGAAGAACGCCTGCGGGAAGTGGAAAAATTCAAAGAGCATTTGGCCAAACAAAATCAAAATCGGGAAAGCGAACGGGAAGAGCAAACAACGGAAAGCGAACAACCCGCTGAGGAATCCGATAACCGTGATTCGGAAACGGATAACGATATTTGAAACATGCAAAAATGCGTTTAGTAACAAAGGGAGCCTTGCTCCCTTTTTTTGTTTCGGACGGGCGTAAACGGCAAGATGGCGAATGGTCTTTTGTTGCTAAGCGACAATTAAAAACAGACCGCTTGTGTCAAAAACGGTGCAGAACCGGAGATTCGGCTATTTGTTCCCAAAAATCAATAGCGAAAATTAAAGGAAATTTCTTGAAATTGAGGCGTTAACAAGATACATTGTGTTATCATAAAAATTAGGAAGCATCATGAGTTCAATCATTCGTTTTTTATCGGCCGACGTACCGGGCGGTATTTATTTGTTGCTCTTCGTATTAATTGTGGTCAATTTGACTTTTTACTTTTTTCGGAATTCAGATTTGGTTTCGCGTGACCGCCTTAAAAAAAATGTAATTACGGCCAACGTGGTAATTCTTTTGTTTTACATCGCTCTGTGGTTTGTTTTTCAGCCCCCAAAGCCTCAGGAAAGGGTGGTGGTGCTGCCTTCAAAAACCGGATCGCGCTTTGTGCTATCTCCGAGCGCATTGCGTTTTCCGGAAGTGGTTAAACGGATAAGCATCAATAACACACCGCCGCGCTATTTGTTTCATCGCTGGAATTGGCTTTACCAAACATTAACTCCCAAAAAAGTAAGCGATTACCAAAATTGGCTGCACGCGGCCAAAGCCATGAAAGCGCGTTACCTTATCGAAAGCGCTTTTGACGGTAACGGTTTTCATTGTCTTGTTACCGATTTGAAAAAGAACAAGCAATACCGATTTGCTCAAAACGATACCACGGATTTTTCCGTGGTTTTACTTGCCATGCAAAAAAAGTTCGGCTTTTTTAAAAAAGATCCTGTTTTAAACGTGCTACCGCAAAATGCATTGTTACGGGCACGCATTTTGTATTTGAATGGCCGCTACGATGCGGTTATCAAAAAAACGGGGCAGCGGCACGACTTGGAATCGCGTATTTTAACAGCGGCCGCTTATGTGCGCAAGGGCTTAAAGCGCCCGGTAGACTTCGAAAAAATGAAATACGTAAAAGTCAAAAATCCCGATTTTGTTAAAGCGCGGCAAATCTTAATTCCCATAGTTAAGCAAAGGAAAGATACGCCGGAAACCGATTTGCTATTGGGCCGTATGGCCATTCGCCAGCAGGATTTTAGCAAAGCAGAGATTTTTCTGAAAAAGGCCTATGTGGATGATCCCGAAAATGCGCGGGTTTATTATCAACTGAGTTTCTTGCTGCCGGATCGTTTAAAAGATATCGGATACAAAGATCGGGTGGCCGTTTTGGAACGCGCCGTTTATTTTGACCCCGGATATCGCGATGCGGTTTACCAATTGGCAAACGAAATTTACCTGGCCGGAATCGGTACCTTGCGTTCTACTTCGGAAGGGATTCGGGTGGCCGAACAATTCCTTAAAATTCAGCCGGGCGATGCTCAAATTCGGAGCTTGTTAGGATCTTTGTACGCCAAAACCAACCATCCGGAAAAAGCCCTGCCCATTTTTCAACAATTACAAAAGGAATATCCAGAAGATGCCAATTCCTATTACAGTTTGGGCGTGTGCTATTATTTGATGAAAAACGACAGTGCCGCATTAAAGCATTTTATGAAGGCCATTCACATGGCGCATCATCGCGATTCGTATTTGTATGTAGCCATGATTTACAATCGGCAAGGGAAATTGGATTCGGCTTTGAAGTATTTTAGGCAACGGGTAAAATTACAAACCGGAGATGACGACAAATACGCATTGGAAGCCATGTACGGCATTCGCACCGTTTTGAAAAAAATGGAGGAGCAAAAAAAGAAACATGCACTTACGCCCGATTCATCTAACGTCAAAAAATAGGATCGAACAACTCAACAGGCAGTACGGCAGCAAAATTCCTTTTCAATGGCTCGGCCAGATTCTTTTCGAAATACGATCGGCAAACCCAAATGAAATAAATTGGTTGCAAAACCGGTTCGATACTACGATAGTACCAGAACCAATTGCACAAAATAAGGGCAACAGCCCGATTTTACTTAAGCCTGAACTAACACAATTGTCGGATTTTCCTTCCGATATGCCCGCTTCGTTACAAAGCGTTGTGCAAAAAATAACCGCGTTTTTACAAGGATTCGATCCTCCTGTGTGGCAATGGGGACATAAGCGCCGTTTGGATTTTCGTCATGCACCTTTTATCATGGGAATTTTAAACGTAACTCCCGATTCATTTAGTGACGGAGGAAAATATTTCGATAGCGCGCAAGCGACGGATCGCGCATTGCAAATGGTAAGCGAAGGCGCTACGATTATTGATATCGGCGGCGAATCAACGCGCCCTGGTGCCGATCCGGTTGGCGCGGAAGAAGAAATGAAGCGAGTTATTCCCGTTATCGAGGCCATTCGCCGGCATTCGGATATCCTGATATCGGTCGATACCTACAAAAGCAGTGTTGCCGAGCAGGCTTTGCAAGCCGGAGCGGACATGGTTAACGATATCAGCGGAGCGCAGTTCGATACGCAAATGGCCGAGGTAGTTCGCCGGGCCGGTTGCCCGCTTATTGTAATGCACATCAAGGGCCAACCGCGTAATATGCAAAAAAATCCGTATTACGAAGATGTTGTTGCCGAAATTTATGCATATTTCGAAGAACGTATCCGAATCTTAACATCTGCCGGGCTTTCCATGGTTGCCATTGACCCGGGCATTGGTTTCGGGAAACGCGTTACGGATAATTTACAGTTGCTTCGCGACTTAAAAGACTTTACTTTTCTAAATCGGCCCGTGCTAATCGGAACTTCGCGTAAATCGTTCATCGGAGCAGTGTTGGGTAAGGAGACCGACCAACGTTTGTTCGGTAGTTTGGCCACACAGTTATTAGCCATAGAAAACGGTGCGCAAATTGTCCGCGTGCACGATGTCGCCGCAACCGCAGATGTGCTGAAAATGTACCGTTCCGTACGCGAAGGACAGGTAAAATGAACTGCAAAGAAACGTTTGGTTTAGGCAAAGGAAAAACCATCCATGCTGTTTAAAATCGGCTTTATTCCGGTAACAATTATCGATGTGATCGATATTTTAATTGTCACCTGGATTTTTTACGAGCTGTACATTTTTTTACAAGGTACCATTGCTATTCGCATGTTTACCGGATTACTGGTTATTATTGTTGTTTCCATCATCGGTGAATTGCTGAGCATGAGCGCATTAACCTGGATTATGTCCAGCCTAAAAACCGTATGGGTGTTGGCATTTGTGATTTTATTTCAGCCGGAATTGCGTCGCTTGCTTGTATTTATCGGCCAGAGTAGGATTATCCAAAAATTTGTCAAAGTGGGAAATTTGGGCTTTATCGATGAAATTGTGGCGGCGGTATTGGAGCTGTCCAATAAAAATTTTGGCGCGCTAATCGTTATCGAGCGCGATATGGGGTTAAAATCGATTATTGATACAGGCATTGAAATTCAGGCCAAAGTAACCCGCCAGCTAATCAGCTCCATTTTTAATCCGCGATCGCCTTTGCATGACGGCGCGATGATTATCCAGAACGATATTATCGTAGCGGCCAAAACCGTTTTGCCGTTATCACAAAATCCGAAAATCGATCCCGCTTTGGGTACCCGGCATCGGGCGGCACTCGGCCTTTCGGAGCAAACCGATGCCTTTATTATTGTCGTTTCCGAAGAAACGGGAATGATTTCGTATGCCGAAAACGGCAAGCTGGTACGCGGTTTAACCGAAAGCATGCTGCGTAAGCGCCTGAACGAAATTTACACTCCCAAACCGCACGGAAAGATATCTCAAATTTTTTCGGTTTCTGCCGATACTCATTAGAACGCGGTGCGTTAAACGGATTTCGTAAAAAAAGAAAAACAGTGCCGGCCAACCGCGTGACAATTGTCAATGAAAATCAAAAGTTTTAAGGCTATTCTAAAACGTTTAATTAATGCTGATTTTAGAGTCGATATGAAGAAGATCGTATTTTTGATATTATTTGTTTTCCATCTTGGCTTTGCCGCCGACTACACATTTAAAATAATCGAGCAAACACCAGCTTATTTACATGTAAAGGTTACCTTTAAGGCCCCCGACCTCGTTAACGAAAACGGAGCGCAGGTTGCGCAGTACACGCATGCGGCTTTTACCTTGGATCAAAATAAACATTACATTCCTGCGGTCACCCGTTTTTTTAATCTTGATATTACGCAAACGCCGCCTGTTGCGGTTACGGATGTCAAGACGGCGCGATTACAGGTAAAACAATATTTGGTTGCGCGGGATAAAAAATTACGTGGCCAATCTGTCGAAGCGTGGGCCGATGTCCGGTATTTGGGGCAAATGGGAAATGCGCCAATTCTGGCTTTGACCTTGTTCCCCGTTCGTGTAAACGCCGACCATCGGCAAATTACCTATTTAAAGTCGATCGAAATAAAAATCGGGAACAAAAACAATCCCTTTTTAGCCAAAACTTCGCAAACCGGCCAAGCGGCCCGGATTAATCCGCACATGGCCAAGGCTTTTTTGTTAAATGCAGCCAAGCGGGTTTTTACCACTTCCGTCCGGCAGCAGGCACAGGCAAAAGCGTACCTTGCAGACGAAGAACACTATCGGGCATGGCAATCGGTGTTAAATAACAAAATCGTTTTTAAACTGAAAGTTAAAGAAGACGGTATTTACAAAGTTACCTATGACGAATTGGCCAGAGCGGGGTTCCCGCTGAGCGGCATCGATCCCACCCATTTGGCTCTTTACAACAAAGGGAAGGAAGTGCCGATTTACGTTAAAGGAGAAAAAGATTTTTCTTTTGACGAGAACGACTACATCGAATTTTGGGGCGAGAAAAATCAAAAAACATTTTACGCTAAATATCCCGAATTGTATTCCGATCCCTTTAGCGATGTAAATGTGTATTGGTTGGTTTATCTTCCGCACAAAGGCTTACGTTTGTTGGAAGAAAGCGGCGGTATTACCACCTCGCACAATCAATTGGTGATCAGCCCGTACGCCTTCCGCGATACGCTCCACTTCGAACAAAACAATTCCGCACAAAAATTCGGACATACCTACGCCCTGGTTAACCGTCCTGCGTACGAAATCGATCAGTACTATTACGACGCCGGTGTTTCGGCTCCGGGCAGTATTGGCTATGATTTTTATCTGCCGCATCCTGCGGATTTCGGCGCGGACGTTACGGTTTGGGTGATGCTGCGGGGGAAATCGTATTACGATGCCACACAAAATCCGCTTAAAGGACATCAAGTGTCCGTTAAAATTCGTGGTAAGGGAAATGTAGCCCGATTAGTGGGCCGGGTAATGCCAAAAGACGGTTGGAAAGATCAATACAAACGGATGATTACCAACGCCGACTCCGCGGTAAAAATCGATCAGTCCGTTTTAAAAGACGGAACCAATCGTCTGGAAGTGGATATGTTTCAAAACGGCGTAACCGATATTGTGCTGCTTAATTGGTTTAATATTAGTTATTTGCATTTATACAAGGCCGATCACAACTATTTGAAATTTCATGTGGATCGGGACTTTTTTGACGGCCGGTATGTCAAATTGGGCGATCGCATTCAGTTTAATGTGGACGGTTTTAGCAAAAACAAAATCGATGTCTACAAATTGGGAATCAGCAAAATAACGAATGTGGAAGTTAAACCGGTTACGGACGAAAAGACGAAAAAATTTTCTTATGGAATCAGCTTTCAGGATGAAATTGTTGATCCGTCGGTACATTACGTAGCATTAACCGACGATCAAAAAAAGCAAGTACTTTCCATCGAAGCTTACCGTCATTGGCAAGAAGACGATCCGCAACGTTCTTTACTGGACGGCAGCAATGCTGCCGATTATCTGATTATTACGCATGATTTGTTAAGCCGAGAATGCCAACGGCTTAAGGCCTTAAAAGAGGCACAGGGGTACCATGTGCAAATTGTTACGGTACGTGATATTTACGACCTATTTCATTACGGGATCAAATCGCCGTTGGCCATAAAGGATTTCATTCGTTATGCATACGAACATTGGGATGCTTCCGTTCCTTTGGAATATGTGGTATTGGTCGGAGATGCCAGCGCAAATTATCGTTCCGATGCCGATTTGGTTCCCACCATTTATTACCAAACGTTAAAGTTCGGTGCGGCCGAATCGGATTACCAATATGCCCTGTTAGAGGGAGACGATTACATTCCCGAGGTAATTGTTAGCCGTATTCCGGCCGGTTCGATTTACGAATTGAAAAACTATCTGGATAAGCTGGAGCATTATTCGTCGCAACCGGAAGGCGATTGGATAAATCGTACACTCTTCCTTTCGGGATATGATGGTACAAAAGAATACCTCACCGGAAAACCCGTATTCCGTAGCCAAAGCCTGCGGATTATTCGGCACCGTTTGCCCGCCGGATTTTTTGCGGAACAAATTAATTCCATTAAAGATCAAAACCGCAATCCAGATGCGCATTTTGGCAATTCCCGCGATGTGATCGATTTTTTTGACGACGGTCTTTCATTTGTGAATTTTGTGGGCCATGGCGGCGGTGCCATTTGGGCCGATGCTGGTTTGATGGGATTGGAAGAGGCAGACCAACTAAACAACGGTTACAAATTACCGTTTATTTCCAGTATGACTTGTTTTACGGGTAGTTTCGGTAATGCCGGTAGAAACTCTTTGGGCGAACGACTTCTTTTTGGTGAAAAAAAAGGGGCGATTGCTTTTTTGGGCTCTTCCGGTGTGGGGTGGATTTACAACGATTACGCCATTGAATGGGGGCTTTTCGATTACTTGTGGAATCCCGATTTAACCATTGGGCAGGCCGTGCAACTGATGAAAATATACTATCTGGCCAATCCCTTTTATTACACCGAAGACGGCTATTTTTACACTTTCGGTTACGGAACCATTCGCCATTCTCAGGTTTCGCAATACAATTTGTTGGGCGATCCGGCAATTCATATCGTACAACCGAAAAATCGTTTGAGCGTGCAACCCGATCGACCTGTTGCTCTTCCGGCGGATAAAGTGGTGGTTTTGTTGCGCTCCTTACCCCAAGATGCGCAGGTAACGCTGGAAGTAACAGACCAAGAAAACTACAAAGTGTTTACCGCGCAAACCACGGTTACCGGAGACAAGGCAGAAATTCCCTTTACGGTTCCGCAGAATATTTCGCCGCAAATTTTAACAATTAAGGCATTTGCCCGAAGCGGAGAAATTACCGCCCATGGGCAGGCGAAAATTGCCATCGCTCAACCCGTTATTCGTAAAATAGAAACATTTCCCGCCAGACCGCAGGTTTTTGACTCGATTTCGTTTGCGATTACCGTTCGATATCTTGACGACCCCGTGGAAAACGTGGCTATTGTTAATTTGACCGATGCCAACGGATATCAGAATTATCCGCAAACCATTCCTTTACAAAAGGCAAACGATAGTTTGTTCCGCAGCATCGAGCCTTTTCCTGGTTTTTCCGCGGGCGGTAAAAAATTATTTGATGTGCGTTTAACAACCCGCAGCGGAAAAACATTTGTCGAACATTGGAAAACCTTGCAAATTACCGATCCGCGACCCGATATTTTAATTGTACCCAACAGCGTTGCTTGGGGCGGGAAGCAAAAATTACAACTTATGTTTAACGTAAAAAACAATTCGGGCATAAAAGTGCAATCGGTTCGAGTGGCCTGCTATGATGACAGGATCAAAGAAAACGCACCGTTTGCCATCGTAACCACCGCTCTGGATAGCAACGAACAAAAGGAAATTCGGGTGGCCATGCCCGATACATTGGTTTATGCCCCTTACCATCGCATCAAAATTGTTGCCGATCCGGATTCGGCAATAGCAGAAAAAAACGAAATGAACAATATCATTCAAACAAACCTGTACTTAAATTATTTTTACGCCAGTACAGCTTTGGGCACCACTTTAAACGGCAAAACCCATCAGAACGTTACCTTCTCGGGTATATGGCGCTTTGAAATTCCCAAAGCAAGCTTGCCCGAACAAACGTTGTTTGGGTTGGCTTTGCAAAATGTAAGCAAAGCCGTGGACGAGACACATCGCAGCGATTTGCATTTTGTGCCGATCGATGGAGAAACGGATTCATCTGGGTTGAAATTAACGTTTTTCAATCCCGCAGTGGAGGGTAAGGTAAAAGGAAAATTAAGCGTTGCCATAGATACAACCCGTTTGAAGAATATTCAAAAGTCGGGCATATCTGTTTATCGGTTCGATCAAAACTCGCGCACCTGGATGGTGCAAGCTTGTACCTGGTTAAACGAAAAAACAATTCAGGCGAATGTTACCCGTTCCGGTTTGTTTGCCGTTTTTTATTCTACCGATCGCAAACAGCCCATGTTAGAAATTACGGTTAACGGGCGTCCCTTGCTCAGTGGTATGCTTGTACCTCGGCAACCGACCATGGGCATTTTGTTACAGGATGCCAACGGAATTGACTTACACCATACCGTAGATTTGAAAATTGACGATCGCTATTACGTAAAGGACGGTCTTGTGGTAAATCAGGCGGTCAGTTTCCCACAGGATGCCCGATCCGTTAAAAATATTCAGATCACATTAAGCCCCGATCTAAAGTCAGGACCTCACGAATTAACAGTTAAAGCGGCCGATGTCAACGGGAATACGGCCGAAAAGGAATTAAATTTTTCCGTAACCGATAATTTTGATATTATCGTCTATGGCAACTATCCGAATCCGTTTAAAGACAAAACGATTATTTCTTACACCATCGAAAGCAACGAGCCAATAGACAATTTGTCGATTAAAATTTACACGACATCCGGACGTCTGATTCGTTCCAAGATGCTGGATTTGGATGAGACGGTTCCGGACGATGATATCCTTGAGCCCAATTATCACGAATTGGTATGGGACGGAACCGATGACGACGGGAATCCGGTAGCCAACGGTGTTTATTTTGCAATTATCAAAGGGAAGTACAAAAATAAAACAGTAAAACGTATGTTAAAAATAGCCAGATTACAGTAATGAAAAAGATTTTACTTATTTGTTTTATCGGATTTTGGGTTTCTTTTGGACTAACCCAATCCGGGCATTATGCGGCTTCGTTTTTGGAGTTGGGTGCGGGCGCACGCACTTTAGCCATGGGCGGCGCTGCCGTTGCCGGAAACGATGATGTTACTTCCGTTTTTTACAATCCCGGCCAATTGGGTTTGGTTAGACACTTTCAGGCCGGTAGTATGTATGCCAATTTGTTTGACAAGTTGGAACAACAAAGCTATGTGGGCGCGGTAATTCCTTTGATGCACAATGCCACCATTGCTTTTTCGTGGATGCGTTTAAGCATTGACGAAATTCCCCGTTTTGACTTTGACGAAGAACATGCGCGCACGGCTTATGAACGTTTACACGGATTGGCCGAGCAATTAACGGCCGGTCCGGTAGACTTTTTTTCTAACCAAAATGATGTGTTTGTTTTCAGTTTTTCCAGATTGATCCGGCACAATTTGGATTTAGGGTGGCAGTATTTTGAAATACCGATCAAATTAGGATTCGGAGCAAATGTCAAATACATACGGCAAACAATCGATAAAAATTCGGGTACGGGAATAGGGATTGATTTCGGGCTGTTTACAGGATTCAGTTTAAACGATATTTTTGCCGGTTCCAATTTCGGAGATTTGTCATTCGGTTTGAATATACAGGATTTGACACAAACGCGAATCGTATGGAATACGGATAGCAAACACGCCGATCGAATTAGCCGAAACTTTAAATTTGGTTTTGCCTATGTGCAACCATTGCCTTTTTTAAAAAGTATGCTTAGGTTTAACTACGATATGGACAGCCGTTACGATGGAAATACGCATATTGGCGGAGAATTGCTTATTCGCTCTTTGTTTGCGGTTCGTATCGGAGCTAACGCCGGTTTTTTTACGGCCGGAGCCGGAATTGAATTATGGAGATTCCGATTGGATTATGCCTACCAAAGTCATGATCTTGGCAATTCGCATCGTGTTTCACTAATATTGGTGTTTTAAAGAGTATTATGTTTTGGTTACTGATTTTTATTATTTTCATCGGTGCATGCGATAGCGGTACCAATAAAAAAGAAGAACCACCCGCACCGGTTCAACTGGTTCTCAGAACGGTCGGTGCCGACACGACCAATGCGGAATCTGGTATTGATGCGGTACCTACTCCTGAAGGTGAAATTAACCATATCCAAATTCAGTGGTATCATCATCCACAAAACAATCGGTTGCTGAAATTCAACATTTATCGTTCACAGGAAGTCGGAGGCGGTAAAAATTATCTATTGGAAGGTAGTGTTCAAGCCAACGTTCCCGGACAGGCCGATACTATTTTTTTTGACACTCAAGATTTACAATTAAACGTACGATACTATTATTACGTTACCGCTGTAAACAAAGACATGATTGAAAGCATAAGTTCGGATACCGTTTCATACCAGTTAATGGAAAAACCGGTAAAACTTTCGTTAAATGCCAATGCCAGTGTGATCAAACGACCGGATATGGTTTTTGAATGGTGGATGGAATCGGGTAATACGCCGGATCGTTACATCTTACGGGTTGAACGATTTTATTCTAAAGATGTCCATATTTTGGCCTATATTAAATATGTAAAAACCGAATACGGATCGGCGCATCAAAGTTTTCGGTTACAGGGTGATTCTTTGAAAACGATATTCCCGAACGGGAAGTACCGCTGGAGAGTGGATTGTGTGGGCCGGGAGGATGTGATCCATCAATACTTTGAAGGTTCGGAATCAAATTGGAAGATATTTGATGTAATGTGGGGTGATGAATGAAATATCCGTTACGCATGTTTTTAATATTTTTATTTTTAACCGCTGCGCTACACGCACAGGATTACAGTAAAATGTTTCAGAGGCAACAACGTAGAATGCCCCAGCAGGCTAATCCGGCGGCACAATACATTTTGGGCAACGGAGATGTATTATTGGTTACGGTTAACCTTTGGGGGCATGTTTTAAAACCCGGTATTTACAGCGTTCCCAGCAATTATACGTTAATCGATTTGATCTCTTCGGCCGGTGGCCCGTTAAGTTCTGCGCGTTTGAGTGATGTGCGCATTGTGCGTAAAAATCAGCAAGTGATAAAAGTGGATTTGGAGAAATTTTTAAAAACGGGTGATAGCAGCAATATTCCGCCTTTGCAGCCCGGCGATACGATCATCGTGTCTGGTAGCATACAGGATATATTCACAAAGTTGGTGGGAATTTTTAGGGACTTGGCTATTATTGCCAATGTGTTTGTTTTGGCAGCGCGGGTGAATCGTTAAAACGGCGAGTTCCGGCTATCGGTTCTTCGATTTTTAAGTTGATATTAATGTAAGGAATTGCGAACTTAGGTAAATTATTGAAAATTAAAAAAATTTTATCTATCTTAAAAAAATAACAAATCAGAAACCATTCACTTATCTGATTTGGGAGTTTGTCATGAAAAAACGAATTCTTCTTTCCATTGCTATCACATTATTGGTGATATTGCCGGCCTTCGCTCAATTACCCAATGCCGACCGGACATTGTTTTACACCCAAACGGGTCGTACGATTGAACCGGGGCGGTTGTTCATGTACAATGAGATGAATTTTTTTACCAAAGTGGGCGATTTTGTCGGGAATTTGAAACCACAAAATTTTAAAGCTGTCAATTATTGGTTGGTTGCCGGTAACACCGCGTTTACCTACGGCATTGCCGATCATTTCGATGCTACTTTAGGAATTCGCGTGTATCAGGATACGCATTACAGTAACGAGTTCAATTTACCGGATGATATTTTTCTTACATTTCGTGCGGGAAATTTTGCCATGGGTAACGGGTTTTTTCGCGGTGCCTTACTGACCAGTTTTCGCATTCCTACCGGACAAAAACATAATTATCCGTTTGCCGAATATGCCAGCGGTGCCTTCGAATATTCGTTTTTAGGTGCTATCTCATTTTATCTGGATCCTTATTTCCCCGATCGTACGTTTAGTATCCATTACAATATCGGTATTTGGGACCATAACGAAAAAGGTCATACGCTTTATACCTATGAAAGCGGTTATACGGATCCCCGTGGCGTTTACCACCCTAAAGGGGAAAAATTAGTAGCCACGGTAAATTCGGTGGATTTGCGCATGGCTTTGGCTGCAATTTATCCTACGGACATGTTTGATTTTCGTGTGGAGCTTTCGGGGATTTTATATTTACAACGCCCGAATGATTTTGTGTACAGTGCGGAAGAGTGGGCCTTTTTGAGTCCGAGTGTCCGTTATAAACCGGCGGAATGGTTATCTTTGGATTTCGGGGCCGATTTTCGGGTATCCCCTTCGGTGCGCCAATGGACAAGCACAATTATCCCGGACATTTCCGATCGGGTGGACATGCCTAAAAATTATCCATCTTGGCGCATACATCTGGGAGCAAACGTTAACTTTCAGTTGGGCCGCGGACCACAAAAGGCCGTGGATGTGTATGAACGTGAAAAAATCAAAGAAAAACGCGACTTTTTCGAGACCGTTTTAAAGGAAAAAGAAAAGACGAAATCAGTTCAAGGCGAAATTGAAAGTTTGCGTAAACTGCGTAAAGAAGCTGAAAAAGAAATCAAAGACTTGAAAAAAATACTTGAAGAAAAATAAAAAATAATCAAAGAAATTTAAAAAGTTGCCGAGCATTAAGATTCAAGCTAATAAAGTTTTTCTGGGAGGTTGAAATGAAAAAAGTCAGCCTAATCCTTTTGGCGCTGATGGTTACCTTTGCATTTGCCCAGCCACCGAAAGGAAGCAAAAGTTTGTTGCATACACAAAGTGCAAGAACTTTAAGCAAGGGGTTTGTGACATTATATTCCGAAATGAATTTCTTTACGCGCGCCACACAGTTTGTAGGCTCCGGCCAGCCGCCGCAAAATTTCCGTGCCGCCAATTACTGGCTGGTTGTAGGGCAAACAAGTTTAAGCTGGGGTATTTTGGATCATCTCGATTTGATTCTTGCTCCGCGCATATATCAGGATACGCATTATTCCAATGAATACAATTTACCGGGCGATATTTTTGTTAGTTTGAAAGCCGGATCGTTCGGATTCATGGAAAATAAAATGTATGGCGGCTTTATGATCAATACGCGCATTCCCACCGGTGAAAAGCACAACTATCCATTTGTGGAATATGCCAGCGGTGCCGTTGAAGTGGGCTTTACCGGATTATTGTCGTATTATCTGGACCCCTATTTGCCCGATCGTTCGTTTAGCGCTCATCTAAATTTGGGCTACTGGAATCACATGGAAGCGGGACGAACGGTATACAATGATGGCGGGCGTTATTACGACGCAACCAAAAATTCTTCGGAATTTCAATATGCTTTCGGTTTAACATACCCTACCGACATGTTCGATTACCGTTTGGAAGTGGAAGGTATCGCTTATATTAACCGTCCGGATCCGTTTGTTTACAGCCGCGAAAACTATGCCTATGTTTCTCCGAGCATTCGTTATAAGGCTTTATCTTGGCTCTCTGCCGATTTAGGCATTGATATTCGGGTTTCTAAGGACGAAAATACCACGGATTATACGTTAGTACCCGATAGAACCAATCCCAATTTGGATTTGCCTAATTACTGCGCCTGGCGGGTGCACATGGGTGTGAATATTCAGATATTGCCCATTACCACGCATAAACTTAGCAGCGCAGAGTTAGAACGGGAAAAATTTAAAAAACGTGTCGAATTTTTCCAGAAAATTGTGGAGGAAAAAGATCGTACCAAGGATGTACAGGAAGAGCTGGAAAAATTGAAGAAAGAGCGCGAACAAGCCGAACAGGAACTTGAGCAATTAAAACAAATTCTGCAAGAAGAAAAGTAAAAATTTAAATCCCGGCATTTGCCGGGATTTTTTTATCCCCGCCAATCTTGCCTCTCTCCATTCAAACCTTTAAATTTGTGCCCAATTTACGAGTGAATTTTCGAATTTTTTATCCGGTAAAAAAGAATTGGATGATTCAGCGATTCCTGTTAACTTTATATTCTGAAAACAAGGGATTAATCAACTAAAAATTCGGAGTCAAATGCATGGACAAAGACTTTCGTCAGCAAATTGAACATTTCGAGAAACGGTTGCAAGATTTACGAGGTTATCTTTGACATAGATAAAAAGAAAGACGAAATTCGAGAGTTGGAACAAAAAACCGCACAAGACGGTTTTTGGAACGATCAGGCTAAAGCTCAGGAAACATTGCGTGCCATAAATTTACGCAAAGCCTGGGTCGAAAGCTGGCAGCGGGCTCAGGCCGAAATCGACGATGCTAAAATTCTTTTCGAAATGTTCGAAGAAGATGCTTCGGACGAACTGGCCGAAGAGCTGGAAAATCAGTTGCGAAAAGCGGAACAGCTTGTTTCCGATATCGAATTCAGACGCATGCTGAGCGGAAAAGACGATGATAAAAACGCCATTTTGACCATCCATCCCGGAGCCGGAGGAACCGAAAGTCAGGATTGGGCATCCATGCTTATGCGTATGTATTTGCGCTTTGCCGAACGGCAAGGTTTCGAAACGGATGTTTTGGACTATCAAGCCGGGGACGAGGCAGGTATTAAAAGCGTAACCATCGAAATAAAAGGAGACTACGCCTACGGTTATTTAAAAGCGGAAAACGGAGTCCATCGGTTGGTGCGTATTTCTCCGTTTGATTCTAACAAGCGCCGCCACACGTCCTTTGCCTCGGTTTTTGTTCTACCGGAAATTGATGAAAATATTGATGTGGATATCAATCCCGCGGATTTGCGGATTGATACCTATCGTGCCAGCGGCGCAGGCGGGCAACATGTTAACAAAACCGATTCGGCAATACGTATTACGCACATTCCCACGGGAATTGTGGTTCAATGTCAGAATGAACGTTCGCAACATAAAAACAAGGCCAATGCGCTTAAAATTTTGGCCGCCAGACTCTATCAGCTAAAGCTGAAAGAACAGCAGGAAAAGGTTAAAGAATACGAAGAAAGCAAACGCGATATTGCCTGGGGCAGCCAAATTCGTTCGTACGTGTTTCATCCGTACAATATGGTAAAAGATCACCGCACCAATTATGAAACCAGTAACATTCAGCAGGTAATGGACGGTGATATTTATCCTTTTATCGAAAAATTTTTAGTCCGATTCGGAAGTTCCAATTAAGCGGATTGAGGCAAAACATTTTTGCTTGCGGTAAACGAAAAATCTTAAAAATAAACAGAGGAGAAAATACATTGGAAGATTTTAATCAGTTAATGAAAGTACGCTTTGAAAAACTGAAAAAATTGGAGGAGCTGGGTATTAATCCCTATCCTTACGAATACAATCAAACGCACAAATCCAAATACATTAAGGAACATTTTGACGAGCTGGAAGAGCAAACGGTTTCGGTTGCCGGGCGCATGATGTCGGTGCGTTTGATGGGCAAAGCCGCTTTTTGCGATATTCAGGACGAGCAGGGACGCATTCAAATATATGTGCGTAAAAATGAAATCGGTGATGAACATTTCGAAATTTTCAAAATGTTGGATATCGGCGACCACATCGGTGTAAAGGGGCAGGTATTTAAAACCCATACCGGAGAAATTTCCGTCTTTGCCAAAGAATTACAATTGCTGGCCAAATCGTTACGGCCTTTGCCCATTGTTAAGGAAAAGGAAGAAGACGGCAAAAAAGTGGTTTACGATCAGTTTGCCGATAAGGAGCTACGTTATCGTCAACGCTATGTGGATTTGATTGTCAATCCGGAAGTAAAAGAAGTGTTTGTCAAACGCAGCCGTATTATTCGTGCCATTCGTCAGTTTTTGGATGAACGCGAATTTTTGGAAGTGGAAACGCCGATTCTGCAGCCCATTTACGGCGGTGCCACGGCGCGTCCGTTTATTACACACCACAACGCTTTGGATCGTACGCTCTATTTGCGCATTGCAAACGAATTGTATTTAAAACGCTTAATTGTCGGTGGTTTTGAGCGTGTTTACGAATTTGCCAAAGATTTTCGCAACGAGGGCATGGATCGTTTCCACAATCCCGAATTCACTTTGTTGGAACTTTATGTGGCCTACAAAGATTACAAATGGATGATGCGGTTTGTGGAAGAATTGTTTGCCCATGTGGCCCAAACGGTATTAGGTACCACCGAAATTACCTTTGGCGGTTATCAAATCGATTTAGCACCTCCGTGGGATCGTTTGACCATGTACGAATCCATTGAAAAATTTACCGGTGTTGATATTTCCGAGATGGATGAAAAACAATTAAGAAAAACGGCTAAAAAATTGAACGTGGAAATTACGCCGGAAATGGGAAAAGGAAAAATTATCGATGAAATATTCGGTGAACTGGTGGAGCCCAAACTTATTCAACCAACTTTTATTTACGATTATCCCATTGAGATGTCACCGCTGGCCAAAAAACACCGCGAAAAAGAAGGTTTGGTAGAACGTTTTGAGCCGATTATTGCCGGCAAAGAAGTGGCCAATGCCTTTAGCGAACTGAACGATCCCATCGACCAGAAACAACGTTTTTTGGAACAATTGAAATTACGCGAACGCGGGGACGACGAAGCGCAAATGATGGACGAAGATTACATTCGCGCTTTGGAAATCGGTATGCCGCCTACGGCCGGATTGGGCATTGGTATTGACCGTATGGTGATGCTTTTGACCAACCAACCCAGCATCCGAGATGTTATTTTATTTCCGCAAATGCGGCCGGAGAACAAATGAAATCTTTCGAATTTTTTATTGCCAAACGGTATTTTAAAGCCAAACGACGTACGGGTTTTATTTCCATCATTACTTATGTTTCCATTGCCGGGGTAATGATCGGAGTAACGGCGCTCATTTTGGTACTTTCGGTGATGAACGGTTTCGAACAGGAAGTGCGCTCGCGTCTATTAGGTGCGGATGCGCATTTGCGTGTACGCAAATTTTATCTGGAGCCGATTACGCGTACCGACTCGCTGATGAACTTGATTAAACATACCAAGCATGTGATTGGTGCTTCGCCGGTAATTGTGGATAAAGGTATGATTTCGGGAAAGCAACGCCAATATGCCACCATCATTAAAGGAATCGATCCCAAATTGGCAACCGACGTTACGGATATTAAAAACAAAATTATTTTGGGCGATTTGGATTTTAGCCCAATGCTGATTCACGGGAAAATGTTACCCGGAATCGTGCTCGGGCGCTATTTGGCCGATGCACTCTATGCTACGCATATCGGCGATGTGGTGACTTTGTGGACAATGCCCAAACGCGGCGGAATTTTTAGCCAGCCGCGGGTTAAGCAATTTTATGTGGCCGGATTGGTGGAGATCGGTTATTACGAATATGACAAAACACTTTCGTATATTTCACTAAAAGATGCCCGCGAGCTATTCGGAATTAAAGGGGTTACCTGGATCGAAGTTAAGTTGGATAATTATGAGTTGGCCGGTAAAGTGGCCGCCCAATTGGAAGACGAATTGGGCTATCCGTACACAACGGAAACATGGTTTCAGCTTAATCGCTCCCTTTATTCGTGGATGGAAATCGAAAAGTGGGGCGCCTTTGTAATTCTCAGTTTGATTATTATGGTGGCCGCTTTTAATATCATCAGCTCCTTAATCATGGTAGTCATGGAAAAAACGCGAGAGATCGGTATTCTAAAATCCATGGGCGCCTCGTCCTCGTCTATTATGAAAATCTTTTTGTACGAAGGCCTTTTGGTAGGCGTAATCGGAACGGTGTTAGGATGTGCTATCGGGTATGGGGTTGGTTTCTTGCAATTGCATTATCATATCATTTCGCTGCCGCCCGATGTGTACCTGATTAATTCGTTGCCGATTGTGATGGAATGGAAGGATTTTGTGGCTATTTCATCTATTTCCATCCTTTTGAGTTTATTGGCCTCGTTTTATCCGTCGTATCGGGCTTCCAAGTTGACACCCGTAGAAGCAATCAGGTATGAATAATATGAATAAAGAAATCATTCGAGTCGAAAATTTGCACAAAACTTATGTCAGCGGTCCCATTGAAGTTGAAGTTTTAAAAGGGATAACATTGGATGTGCGTCCCGGTGAAGTTGTGGTTATTAAAGGACCCTCCGGTGTTGGCAAAAGCACTCTGCTTCATTTGATCGGTGCTCTCGATTTACCCACCCAAGGTAAGGTGTTTATTGACGGACAGGATCTTGCCCGCCTGAACAATTCGGCCATGGCGCGTTTTCGGAACAAAGCGATCGGTTTTGTTTTTCAGTTCCATCATTTGCTGCCGGAATTTACGGCTTACGAAAATGTACTTATTCCCTCCTTTATGCACGAGCCGTTAAACAAAGATAAACAAGAATACGCCAGACATTTGTTGGCAGAAGTAGGGCTTTCGCATCGCTTGCATCACAAGCCTAACGAGCTTTCCGGCGGAGAGCAGCAGCGGGTGGCCGTTGCCAGGGCGTTGATTAATAAGCCAAAGGTTTTGCTAGCCGACGAACCCACCGGTAATCTGGATCGCAAGAACAGCGATATGCTCTACGAACTTTTGTTGGATTTGAATAAAAAATTAAACCAAACGCTGGTTATTGTAACTCATGACGAGCACATTACGCTCAAAGCGCATCGGATAATCGAGCTGGATGACGGACGCATCGTCAGGGAAATTAACCGTAATTAGAACGATTCGGGCTGAATTGTTTCCGCATGCGTTTTTGACGCCAATGCAAAAATATGAACGTATCACCTTGTCCCTGCGATTCATCTTGCCCGTTCGTCTCTGTTCTGTGCGGATGCGTGCGGGGAAGCTTCCGTGGATTAAAAAGTGGCCTTGTCCATGGCTGATAAAAAAGAAAAGACATACGAGCTACAATTTATCAAAGGTATCGGCCCTAAACGGGCTGCCGTTTTGGCCAAAGTCGGTATCTGTACCCTTTATGACCTTTTGAATTTTTTCCCGCGCAAATATGTCGATCGCTCTCACATTGTTACCCTCGACCAATTACAACCGGATCAGGAGGTCACGGTCATCGGCAAAATCGAAGCTGTGGGTATTCGTCATGGTGGGCGTCGTCGTTTTTTTTACATTGTACTCAGCGACGGAAAAGGTATGTTGGAAGCGCTGTGGTTTAATAGTGTGGATTATTTTAAAAATATTTTCAAAGTGGGCGAATGGGTTTCGCTTTCCGGAAAAATCGGTTTTTACCGCGGATTCCAAATGGTACATCCCGATTACGATCGTTTGGGCGAAGGCGAGTTGGACAAACTACTCAATACCGGTAAAATTTTGGCTTTTTATTCGGGCAGCGAGGCTTTTAAACGGGTCGGCCTTAATTCCTACACTTTTCGGCGGATCTTTTTTAACTTGCTGCACAATCGGTTGCCGCAGGTAGAAGAGTACATGCCAAACGAAATAATTACCGCACGCAAACTGATTTCGAGGGCACAGGCCTATCGTGAAATACACATTCCGCAGGATCAACGCTTATTGGAACGAGCGATTTACCGATTTAAATACGAAGAATTTTTTCAATTACAATTGATGTTGGCTTTGCAAAGGGCCCATCAAAAAGCACGCCCCATGGGCTTTACGTTTGCAAAAAAGAGCGACCGACTGGAAAAATTGTACCGTAATTTACCGTTTACCATGACCGAAGCGCAAAAGCGGGTGGTGCGCGAAATTCGTCAGGATATGAAAAAACCTGTTCCTATGAATCGTTTATTGCAAGGAGACGTGGGCTCGGGGAAAACTCTGGTCGCCGTGATGGCCATGCTTATTGCCATCGATAACGGGAAGCAAGCCGCTTTGATGGCGCCCACGGAAATTTTGGCCGAACAACATTATTTTACCGTTCGCAAAATGGTAGAGCCGCTTGGCGTTCGTGTTATTTTGCTGAAAGGAAGCACCGGGCAAAAAGAACGCCGTCTTATTGCCGAAGAAACGAGTAAGGGCGCCCCGTTAATTATGATCGGTACTCATGCATTAATTTACGACAGCACCAAACTGCCGAAGCTAGGGTTAATTGTTATTGACGAACAACATCGCTTTGGGGTTTTGCAGCGAGCCAAATTAATCGAAAAAGGGACGCATCCCGATGTGCTGGTAATGACCGCTACCCCGATTCCCAGAACGCTGGCCCTTACCGCTTACGGAAATTTGGATGTTTCTGTAATTGATGAAATGCCGCCTAACCGCCAAAAGGTAATCACTTTGTGGCGTTTTGACAATGCAGCGCCAAAAATTTACGATTTCATTCGTCAAAAAGTAAACAAAGGTGAACAGGCTTACATTGTTTATCCCTTGGTCGAAGAAAGTGAAAAACTGGATCTGAAAGCGGCAACGGAAGCGTATCAGCGACTTTCGCGTACGGAATTCAAAAATTACCGGGTGGGGCTGTTGCACGGACGATTAAAACCCGCGGAAAAAGAAGAAATTATGGCCCGATTTGCACAGAATGAAATTCAAATATTAATTTCAACTACTGTAATCGAAGTGGGTATTGATGTCCCTAATGCTACCGTGATGCTCATCGAACATGCGGAACGTTTCGGACTTTCGCAATTGCATCAGTTGCGGGGACGTGTGGGGCGCGGTAAGGGTAAATCGTATTGTATTTTAAAAACGCCTTACAATGTCGGCGAAATCGCACAGAAACGTATGAAAATAATGACCGAAACACAGGACGGATTTGTGATTTCCGAAAAAGATTTGGAATTACGCGGCTGGGGCGATTTTTTCGGAACCAAACAAAGCGGTATGCCCGATTTTAAAATTGCAAATCCCATTACGGATGGCGAAATTTTGCAACAAGCCAGAAAAGATGCTTTTGAACTGGTTAAAGGCGATCCGTTTTTACGCGGACACCCGCCTTTACTTGCATACTTAAAAAAACATCTGAAAAAACGAATGGATTTGATTAACGTCAGTTAAAGGAAAAAGGAAATCGGATGGCGGAACAGGTAAAAGTTACCATTGTAATTCCTCATTACAACGGCAAAAAAATTTTGTACGACTGCTTGACCTCTTTGTACAAAAATAATTATCGCAATTTTAAAGTGCTGTTAATTGACAACGGTTCCGACGACGGTAGCCAGGATATGGTGCGCAAAAATTTTCCGCAGGTGGAACTAATTCAAAATAAAGAAAACAAAGGTTACGCCGGAGCCTGCAATCAAGGTATTGTTTTGGCAAAATCCGAATTCGTTTTGTTGCTTAACAACGATACGGTGGCACCGGAAAATTTTTTGCGGGAAATGGTACGTACTCTGGAAAGTGATCGACAGGCGGCCATGGTTCAGCCTAAAATTTTGTCCGTTCAAGATCATCAGTTTTTCGACTATTCCGGCGGCGCCGGAGGCGAAATGGACATTTTGGGCTATCCTTTTGCCCGCGGACGTATTTTTGATACCGTGGAAAAGGACAAAGGGCAATATGATAGGATGGACAATCGGGTGTTCTGGACATCGGGTTGTGCGCTTTTGTTGCGTAAACGGGTGACCGATGAAATAGGCCTTTTGGACGAAGACTTTTTTGCCCATCAGGAAGAAATCGATTTGAACTGGCGGGCACAGTTGGCCGGCTATCGGAATTTGGTAGCCTTGCGAACTTATATTTACCATTACTCCGGCTACACATTGCGCAAAGATAATCAGCGTAAAATGTATTTGAATCATCGTAATAATTTGATCATGTTAATCAAAAATTATTCTTGGCCTTTTTTGCTGCTCATTTTTCCCGTACGCATTTTGTTCGAATTGGCAACCGTAGTGGTCGATGCCATGCTTTGGGGAGGTCAGCGAGGTAAAGCGGTTTTACAGGCTTTGGCTTATATTGTGACGCATTTCGGTTCCATTTTAAAAAAAAGGCACCGGGTACAAAAACTACGAAAAGTATCGGATCGGGCCATTTGGGCCAACATGTATCATGGCAGTATTGTTATCGATCATTATTTGCGTAAATATTTGCCCTATCGTTGTGTGATACGTTTTCGCAACAAAAAGAAACTTCTGTTTAATCGGGAAAACGGTTGATCATTAGGGAAACAATTTTTCGATACGGTTTCGGAAATAAGTACGTGACGAATCGTCAACAAGGCCGATTTTTATTTTTGCCTTATTACGTTAAAATGATAAATTCTTTTTTAAAATCCCTGCGGTACGGTTGGCCGGTTGAGATTTTATGTTTTTATTCGGGGGCATGATGGTAAATTTCGATATTCGTTTAATTGCCGTGTTTGTAATTACGTATTTAATCGGCTCCGTTCCTTTGGCCTTTTGGCTCGGGAAATGGGTTTATCGCATCGATTTGCGCCATTTTGGTATGGGCGATGTGGGCGCATTGAATGCCTATCGCATTAAAAAAAATATTTGGATTGCATTGGTGATCGGCCTGATCGATTTGGGCAAGGGAATGGTTAGTGTTTGGTTGGCCATGCATTTTTTCCCGCAGCACTTTACGGCCGTTATGCTTGCTATGGGCGGGGTACTGTTCGGCGATGTATTTCCGGTTTGGCTTGGCTTTAAAGGTAGCCGCGGACTGGCTGTTTCGGCCGGAGCTTTGTTAATGGTTAATGCCTATTTGGTTGCCGTGTGGCTGGGGTTGTTTGTGATTTTTTACCTGCTTATCAGGCAGCATATTATTGCAATATTGATTGCCTCGTTTGGCCTGCCGCTTATTGTTTTTTTTATGTTAAATATTTATTTTACCGGTGATATCTTAATCCTTATATTATTGGTTTCAACGCTTATTTTTCAACGCCATTTAGAAAGAGTGCCCGATTTGGTCGAGCAAAAATATCAAAAAATAAAAAACGGAGAAAAATGATGGAGTTAAAGAAAACCGCTTTACACGATGTGCACGTGCAATTGGGCGCCCGTATGGTAGAATTTGCCGGATTCGAAATGCCCATCCAATATCGCAGCATTCGCGATGAACATCGCCGCGTGCGCGAAACCGTAGGTGTGTTTGATGTTTCGCACATGGGCGAAATTTTGGTTAAAGGACCCAAGGCATTGGAAATGGTGCAAAAAGTAACCATAAACGATGCATCCAGATTGGAAGTGGGGCAGGTGCAGTATTCGGCCATGTGCTATCCCGACGGGGGCATTGTGGACGATTTGTTGGTTTATCGTTTTGCGGATCATTACCTGCTGGTGGTGAATGCGGCCAATAAGGATAAAGATTTTACCTGGATCGTGCAAAATAAAATCGACGGTTGTCAAGTGGAAGATGTTAGCGATCAATACACTCAATTAGCTGTGCAAGGGAAAAGTGCTGAAGCCACCTTACAAAAATTAACCGATATCGTGCTTTCGGCTATCAAATACTATTGGTTTGTGGAAGGCGAATTGGCCGGGGTACCTATGATTATTTCACGTACGGGTTACACCGGCGAACCCGGCTTTGAGCTGTACTTTGCCAACGAATACGCGGTGGATGTGTGGAACAAAATCATGGAAGCCGGGAAGGAATTCGACATCGAACCGATCGGTCTGGGTGCGCGGGATTCGCTGCGTCTGGAAAAGAAGATGTGCCTGTACGGTAACGATATTGACGAAACAACCAATCCGTTGGAAGCCGGTTTGAG
>Ga0256914_1000122_pt1 | contig 74542 bp, 60 predicted proteins | sample HulkmetaG_FD_191571 | JGI IMG/M metagenome (GOLD analysis project Ga0256914, IMG submission 191571) | Hydrothermal chimney microbial communities from Main Endeavour vent field at the Juan de Fuca Ridge, Pacific Ocean - Hulk | ecosystem: Environmental > Aquatic > Marine > Hydrothermal vents ...
TGGTTTGATGGAAATTCTCTTGTGGCCGTGGCCTTTACCATCGAGTAAACTCGGACTCTCCAGGCGCTTTGCGCCAGCGGTCGACCTCCGTCGACCATCTCTGGTTGGTGAAGGGACGGCGTAGGCCTTCCGTTGGCCAGAGGCCAATAGAGACCGACTTCAGTCGGCCTGTCGGACGGCCGTCGCCGCCCGTCCCCCTGCGGGGACGGTGCTCCCAGCCGCGATTTTTTGAAAGAAGGGCTGTCGGCACAGACTGACAGGCGGCCGGAGGTCCTCAGTCCTGATTTCAATCGGTGGGCCATTGGGCATGACATTCAGTAGATCACGATTGCGAGAGTATGTGTCCCGCCAGAATCGCAATCCGGCGGATTTGACGCTCGAATCACCGCCGGATCACGGATCCGGCTCTGCGCATCATGGCAAATCGTGATCTACTGAAAGTTGTGTCAGGTTGCTAAACCATCATTGTTCTATTGGAATCTCTGGGGAGCAATCGTTGCCGCCTCTGGACGATGGGCGATTCAGCCCCCTTCCAGGAGTGTGAATCCAATAAAATCATACTGAGTCACAATCATCTGGATGAGGCGAACGAATACGATACTGTATCTGATGTGCAACTTTGCTGTTCAAAAAAGCAGGCTTTGATGCTTCGATCCGCTGTCTCACAAATAGACGACAGGGTGAAGAATGAGGCTGATTTCGTCCACATTGGTCACTTTTCGTCCATGCTCATCGGCTTGTTCAGCGGAAGATGCATGATCAGTCCGTTGGTGCGCCAAAAAAGTTGCACATTGAGTAATATTGTTATTGGATGTACACGCGATCGTAGCGTAGGTCGACCGCTTTGATGGTGCGGTTTTCTTGCAACAATTGTTGGCGGATTGTTTGCCACATGGCAAGTTTATGTTGCATGTTATCGCCATCGCCTAAATAGACGCGCCAACCTTCTGGGCTGATGAAAAATAGACCGTAAATATCTCGGTAATAAAATGTATCGATTCCGGAAATGCTGGCCGCAATTTCTTGAATGCCCTGCCACACGCCCGGATTCAAGTGGCTGCCGTCAACACTGGCCGAACCATCTTCATCGAGCAACTTGGGAAGCGTATCCAACTCGGTGGTCATGGGAAAGAGAAAGCCTTCTGCATCAGCCCAAAGACGATGTTCACCCTGGCTATAGGTCAAAACAGGTTCACGCTCGACGACCTGGATGAGGACGCGGTCGGGAAGCCCTAACCGCACGCTCACTTTCTCGATTTGAGGCATAAAGGTGACAAGCTTGCGTGACGCTTCCGCCGGATCGATAAGATAAATGTTTACTCCATCCAGATGCGCCTGCTGCAAAATCTGTTGAGCGTCCAGATAGTGGTTACCCTCTACCTGCGGCGCACCGGTGCGAAACGTGGCGTCAGTAAATAAGAAAACCAGTGCGGATATGCTGGAGGCAATAAGCATCAGCGCGATGTAGTGGGAAAAACCCCACGATCGACTCAAACTTTTCAGCGCGCTCTCTTTTTTCTTGTGTGTACGCGTGCGCTTTTGCTGGGTTCTGCTTCTGCCCTTTTGCAAGGTCTTGGGCGAAAGCACGGGCAAACTTGTGGCGCGAAAGCGCTTTTTCTTTCTCGTTCCTTTCCTGGTCATACTCATATCCGCAGTTTATGATGGGGAACGTCGTGCGTGTTGTCGATAGTGACGCTCGAATCCAAGTTGAATAAGTCGATGGATCAACTCAGTGTAAGGGATTCCGCTTGCTTCCCAAAGTTTTGGGAACATGCTGATGTTGGTGAATCCGGGCATGGTGTTGATTTCATTCAAGAATAGTGTCCCTGTGGCGTCATTGAGTAAAAAATCGACCCGGGCCAGGCCGCTGCCTTGGATAGCCCGAAACGCCATGATGGCCATCTTTTGCGCCTGGAAGGTTAGCTGGTCTGAAATTGGGGCGGGGATGCGTTCTTCACTGCTGCCACTGAGATATTTGGCTTCGTAATCATAAAATTCATTGCTCGGAATAATTTCTCCCGGCAGAGACGCCTGTGGGTTTTCATTTCCCATCACCGAGACCTCAATTTCTCGCACATGGGATACAGCCTGTTCCACAACAATGATTATATCATAGTCGGCTGCTTCGCGAAGTCCCGACAGCAGCTCGCGTCGATCATTCGCCTTGCGGATGCCCACACTGGAGCCAAGATTGGCTGGCTTGGTGAACATGGGATACGCCAACATCCCTTCCAGGCGGGCAATGACATATTCGGGCGCTTTGAGCAATTGTGTTCGCGTGAGACTTTGCCAGGGAGTTTGCGTTAGCCCGTAGGCGGAAAACAACCGTTTCGCGACCGCCTTATTCATCGCCAACGCCGACGCAAGCACGCCATTGCCCACATAAGGAATCCCGGCCAATTCGAAGAAACCTTGCACAACGCCATCCTCGCCAAATGGGCCGTGCAACACAGGGAAGATGATGTCCACGCCCGCAAGATGAGCGTGATCGGGCCAGCGGGGGGCGTTGGCTGGGGCGCTTTCGCCTGCAAGTAAGCGTTCTAAGGGGTGATCGAACAACCACCGCCCGTTCTTATCAATGCCCATCAGAACGATATCGTAGCGTTCGTGATCGATGGCGGCCAATACCGATTGCACGCTCATTAGGCTGACATCGTGCTCGCCAGATTGACCGCCAAAAAGAATGCCAACAGTGGTTTTGGATGAGGTCATGATTGAGACGGAAAAAGATTACGGTTGGGCTTACGCGGATCTATCAGTGACGGGCCTTGCGACCAATCGCCGATCGGAACGATCTCAGGTTCGAGTAAGAGACCGAATCGACGCCACACCACTTGACGGGCCAGGTTCATCAATCGCATGACATCGGCGGCGCTGGCCCCACCGCGGTTGATGATGAAATTGGCATGTTTTTCGCTGATGCAGGCATCACCGATGCAATAGCCCTTTAACCCGGCTAAATCGATGAGCCTGCCGGCATAATCGCCCGGCGGGTTCTTGAAGATGGAGCCTGCGCTTTTTTCAGTAGGTTGAGTGCGACGGCGATGTTGCAGAAACGCCCGCGCCTGCTCCTGCGCCCGCCCACCTTCGTCAGGCTCCAACCGAAATGTGGCGGAGAGGATGACCACCACCGACGAAGCTGTATCGCTCGGGCGTTTCAGGCGACTGCCACGGTAGGTAAATGCCAGCTCTGCGGCGGGCCAAACTTCGGTGCGGCCGGCTCTCCAGACCTGAACACGCAGGAGTGATTTGGCGATATCGCCGCCATGCGCTCCAGCATTGCCCACGATGGCGCCGCCCACCGAACCAGGAATACTGACCGCCCAGCTCAGATTGGCAAAGCCGCGATGGATGCTTTCGCGTGCGAAACCGGCCAACGGCGCACCTGACTCGACGGTGACGCTCATAATTTGTTCTTTGTGTTGTGAATGTTCTGGCCAGCTTATCGATTTGCACTGGTTGATGATCGTCAATCCGGGAACGCCCGCATCACTGATGAGCACATTGGAGCCGCCGCCCAGCAGTAGGAAGGACGTCTGCGCTTGGTGGAGTGCTGAGAGCGCCGCGGTAAGGTGATCGAGACGATGGATAACGAGCAAGTACTCTGCCGGGCCGCCAATGCGGAAGCTGGTGTATGGGGCGAGGGGGACATGCCGCCGGAGCCCCTCTCGACCCAGGGCGTTGAGTCGGGCCAGGGATTCTGGTGTCAGCATGAGAATCAGGATTCTGCCAACCCTTTCAGCAGCATGGGACCCAACCGGGTGCCTGTGCCCGCACTGAGAATGATGACCAAACTGTTGGGCTTCAGCATTTGCAGCAAAAATCGAGCTGCATCATCCAGCGTATGGATGGCTTGCGCCTGCTCATGGTGGCTGGCCGCCACCACCAGCTCAGGAGTAATGGCTGGGTCGGGCGTTTCGCGGGCGGGATAAATGTCGGTGATGATTAAATGATCGGCGAAACTAAACGCGCCGTTGAACTGATCGAGAAAGGTGCGGGTGCGGCTATAGGTGTGAGGCTGGTATACGGCCCAGATTTCCCGATCAGGATAGGCGGAGCGTGCGGCCTGTAATGTGCTGCGTATTTCGGCGGGGTGATGGGCGTAATCATCAATGATTAGAACGCCACGGGCTTCGCCTTTGCGCTCGAAGCGACGGGCGGCGCCTTGATAAGTGTACAGGTGCGGTATCGCTTCGTCGATGCTCAGGCCCGCCGTTTGGACGGCAAGTAAAGCTGCCATACTGTTTAGAATATTATGAACACCAGGAATCGCTAGCCTGACAACGTATTCGCGCCCATGCATCGTCAGACGATAACGCGCTCCATCTGGGCTGAGTTCGATGTCTTCGGCCCGGGCGTCTGCCCCGCGAAAGCTGCCATAGCTACGTCCGGACTTGAGCAAACCCTCGTGCTCCCATTCGCGTAACGTGCGGTCATCGCGACAATAGATGACGGCGCCATCTTGTCTTATTTGCGTCAATAGCCGCCGGAAGGCGTCCTGGTAGCTTTCGGGGGTTGGGAACATATCGGGATGATCCCAATCCAGATTGGTCAAAACCAACCACCAGGGATGCAGGCCCAGGAACATATAGTCATATTCATCGGCCTCGATGATGAACAGCGGCTCCTCTCCGGCATCGCTAAAGCCCAGCCCAGGAATCTCGCTGCCTATGATATAGCCTGGGGTGCGTCCAGCCTGGGTAAGCATATGAGCGATCATCGCGGTAGTGGTGGTTTTGCCATGCGTGCCCGCCACCGCGATCACTTGCCGCTCGGCGGTCAGTGGGCCCAAGATGTCTGTGCGTTTGATCACCGGGAGTTTCCAGGCCCGGGCCTGCTGCACTTCGGGGTTGTCTTCTGGCACGGCCGAGGAGATGAGCAGAACGTCGGGGCGCTGAGGTGTAGTGGGGCTGAGAAGCTGGGAGGCATCGTGCCCAACGAATGTACGGGCGCCGAGCACGGCCAGGGCCTCTATGCGTTCATTGTGCTCCCGGTCGCTGCCGCTAACCTGAAATCCGAGTTGTAGCAACACCTTGGCTATGGGCGCGAGTCCGGTGCCGCCAATGCCCACCAGATGGATGCGATGACGGTTACGGCGTTCTTTAGGAAGGGTGAAAAGAGCGGGCCAGTTTGTCATGGTTACTTTCTAACTCTGAAGATGAGCATGACGCCCACCAAGATCGCCCAAAAGACCGGAGGAATGACATAGGGAGGGAGATAACCAGCAATGGTTTCTCCCAAATGCGTCAGTGGGAGTTGCAATAAACCAAAATCGGTGATGGGATATTCATAATAGTCTTGAAAATACCAGAGCGTTCCGGCAATAAGATAACCGTTGACCGAGCCAACCATCAGATTATAAAGGATACCGCGAACGCCCTTCACTGGCTTCCCTTTGAAGGCAAAGGTTTCGCCAGCATACGAGGCAAAAATGATGGCGATGAAGGTCAGACTAAGCCCCGACGCCATGAGATGTTGCATTTGGCGTTTGGGCATGGCGGTGTGGAAAATTTTTCGATAAATTTCATTGATCAATCCGGGCACGCGCGGAACCGCCAGGTAGGTCAGCAAAAAAAGCGCCACGAAAATGAGGGTGGTTGTGCCCAGTTCGCGGTGGTATCCGCGCACAAAAGCGATGAAAACGAAAATAAGAAAAACGGTCAGCCACAGGTATTCGAAAGGCCCCATGGTTAGCTTCCTCCTCCCGAGCCTCCAGAGCTGGATTGGCTGCTGCTCTTTTTCTTGCTCTGCGTCAAACTACTGAGCGTAATGATAATGATGATGAAGAGTAAGAGTGGGATAGTCCAGGCCCCGAAGACGTCGAGCAGGAAGTGGAACAGGCCAAGAATGCCTTTTAGAATCATGTCGATGACATATCCTATCAGCGCCATGATTTGCTTGATGATGCCCGCCGGACTCATATCGGTAAAAGCGAAAGGCGCTTTATCTGGCAGCAAGGGCAGGAAGATCATGGCAAGCAAATACCCATTGATGGCTCCGACCACCATTCCTAACCCTGGCATCTTGTCTTTTTTGAATAATTTTGAAACCAGATAGCCGATGCCGATGAGAAAAAGCATCACCAAGAATAGCGCCAGTTCGAAGTTGTCTTTGGAGATGGGTTTAGGAATATCCGCGATTTCTTTGAAGATTGTGGCAAGCGTTTCCGCGTCGAAATGGCCGGTGATAATGGCTTCCAGGCCGCCATGAATGAGAAATTGGAACGCCAGATAAAATCCATTGATCGCCTTCACCAGCATCTTGCCCAGATATTCTGGCGATCCCAACATAAATCCAGCAATGATGAATGCCAGTTTGGTGAGTTCCGACCATATCCCGCGCTGATAACCTTGCCAGGCAAACACGGCAATGATGATCCAGAAAAGGATGTTGGCCTGGATGTCAGTTGCGTGTCCATTCATGATCATTGTCTGTCAGGTTGAGTAAAATTTGTGCGATGTCTTGGGCCGCTTGAGGGCGGGCAAGCGCCGCACTGTGTCGGCTCATCGCGATCAGTTTATCCGAATCATGTCGGAGGTCAAGGATGGTTGGCAGCAGTTCTTGGGCCAGGGCGTCGTTTTCGACAATGACCGCGGCCCCGCGTTGGGTCAGATACTGGGCGTTGTGGCGCTGGTGGCCGCCCGAGATGGGCAGGGGGACGAGGATGGCTGGCAGCGCCATCGCCGGGAATTCTCCCAGGGTGGAGGCTCCCGCTCTCGCCACCACGAGATCGGCGGCGTGGAGCGCGGCGATCATATCTTCGTGCAAATAGGGGTGCAGATGATAGCGCGAACGCTGTTTGGGACGGAGCTGAGGCGTTCGGGCTTGCGCCTGTTCATAATCCAGCTCACCGCTGATGTGAATGACCTGCATCTCGTCGAGGAGTTGCGGCAATATGGCGGCCAAGGTCTGATTGATGGCCCGGGCGCCGCGCGAACCGCCGAACACCAGCAGTGTGAACAAATTGGGGTCAAGATTCATGGCTGTGCGGGCCTCTGGGCGGCTCATGCTGCGTTGCCGCAGGGCGGCTCGCACCGGATAACCGGTATCGTAAATCTGCACCGTATGCGCCTGAAAATGGCTGGCCACTTCAGGAAAAGAAACAGCAATGGCCGAGGCAAAAGGCGCCATGCGTTTGATTCCTATGCCCGGAGTGATATCTGGCAGATAAATGAGCACTGGGATCTGGCGACGTTTGGCGGCCCATACGACAGGGCCGCACACATAGCCTCCGGTGACAAAAACGGCGTCAGGGCGCCAGCCATCCAACAGTTGTCGGGCCTGGCGACTGCCCTGAAACATGCGCAGCGCATTCCGGGCCAATTTGATTGGGTTATGAATTCGTATCTGACCTGCCTGGATGGCCGCAAAGTCGAGATCCATTCGTCGAGCAAGCTTCGCTTCCACCCCTTCAGACGTGCCCACATAGAGAAATTCCAGGGGCTCGTCTGTGGCAGTTTGTGACCAGAGCGTTTTAGCTGCGGCGACGACGGTGAGAATAGGATACACGTGACCGCCGGTTCCGCCGCCTGAGAGAAGAAGTCGCATCGAGACTGATTCGGGATTTCCCGTCTTTTGAGATGTTGAGTAAAATGCCCAGGCCTGCCAGAATGGTGACCAGACTTGAGCCGCCATAAGAAATGAAAGGCAGGGGAATGCCTGTATTGGGAATGGTGACCGTAACCACAGCGATATTGATGAAAGCCTGAAGGGTGATCCAGGTAGTGATGCCAAACGCCAGCAATCTGCCGAACGTATCGGTGGCTTCGAGGGCGATGCGCGTTCCTCGATAAGCCAAAAAGAGAAAGGCTGCAATCACGCTCAGCGCGCCTGCCAGGCCCAATTCTTCGCCAATAATGGCGTAGATGCTATCGGAGTGTACAACTGGCAGCCTGCTTTCGGGTAATTTGTAAAAGCTGTTGCCCAATCCTTTGCCAAAAAGTCCGCCAGCATGAAGCGCCTCGTAACCGCTGCGCACCTGATCATCTGGACTGCTCCAGGGCGCAATGAACGATTGCTGGAATTCGGCCACGCGTTCCATTGCATAGGAGTGTTGTAAGATGGCGACGGCAAACACCAATCCAATGACGCCCAACAGGATCGCAATCTGTAACAGATCTGCGCCCGCAATGATCAGCATCGCCACCGCGGTGATCGCAATCAACACCGATGTCGAAATATCGGGTTGGAGTAAAATCGCTGTGATGAAGATGCCCAAAAGAATGGAAAAGGGCAGCAATCCCAGCGTGACTTGATCTAAATTCTTCTCTTTCGAGGCCAGCCACGCGGCGATGTAAATGAAAATCGCCAGCTTGGCCAACTCTGAAGGCTGAATCGAACCATGCATAAGCTGCCGGCGGGCGCCGCCCACGCCCACATTGGCGGTGAAAAAGGTGAAGATCAGCAATCCCAGGGCCACGGCCATGATGGGAATCGCCAACTTCTCCCAGATGCGGTAATCGATTTGCAAAAGCATAACCATCGCCACCAGACCAACCGCCACCCAGATGATGTGCCGGGTGATGTAGCGATATGGTGCGCCCGGCGTCACCGTATAGGACGCACTAAACTGCATGACAATGCCAAAGCCAAGCAAGGCAACGATGAGGATAAGCAGTTGATGATCGAGATGTCTGGTCGCTGATTTAGCGTTAGAAGGACTCATCTTATTTCCTGGGATAGGTGAAGAACGAGTTCACGAAAGTGTTCGCCGCGGGCGGCGAAGTCAGGATAAGCGTCATAACTGGTTCCGCCAGGAGAAAGCAAAACGATCTCACCGGAACGGGCATGCTGGGCGGCAAGTTCCACTGCAGCGGGAAGATTATCGGCTGTGAGCACTTGTTGCAAAAGCGCATCCTGACGCTGCTCAGAAAGGGCTTGCTGAATAATGGGGATGGCTTCGCCAAAGGCGATGACAAGACGCGCCCGCTGTTGCACTTCTTCCGCCCATGCTTTCCAGGGAAGATGTTTATCTCGTCCGCCCGCCAGCAGGATGATGGGAGCATCGAAACTTCGCAATGCAGCCAACGCCCGTTCGGGAGCGGTAGCGATGCTATCATTTATCCAGAACACGTTATCGATACAGGCCACTTCCTCCAGCCGGTGTTCCACCCCGCGAAAGGCGCGCACCGCCTCGCGCATTGCCGCGGGTGCGACTCCTGCCGCCGCGGCAATGGCCACCGCGGCCAGCACGTTGGCCAGGTTATGACGCCCACGCAGATGAATATCGGCGACATCGAGGATAGGGCGGGCGCGTCCTCCTCGCCGCAGGTGAATTTGGCCCGCCTGCAGCCAGGTTCCATCTCCGTGGTCTGGCTCGTCAAATCCAAAAGTAAGGCATTGTGCGGGAATGGCAAAGTCGCGCAAAGCTTGGCCCTTGCCTGCAGGAATCTCCACCCGTCCGGTTGCCGCCCATCGCCCCACGATGGCATCGTCACGGTTGAGAATGACGAGGTCATCAGCGCGTTGCGCGGCCAGAATATTGGCTTTCGCGGCCATGTAATGCGCCATCGAGGGGTGTCGATCCAGGTGGTTTGGCGTGATGTTCAGGATCGCGGCAATGTGGGGACTGATGGCCTCGGCGCTGTTCCAGGGGGCGGGCGCTTGGGGCCAGGGGGCCATTGGCTGCCAGTAGAGCAGTTGAAAGCTGGAAAGTTCCATCACCACTCGATCTTGAGGCGCAATGGCCTCAAGGTGTTCGAGAAGGGGCGCGCCGATGTTGCCTCCTAGCCAGGTGCGAATGTTCGCGGCTTCCAACATGCGGGCCACCAGCGTCGTCGTGGTGGTTTTACCGCTGGATCCGGTGATGCCAGTAATGGGAACAGGGCATCCCTGGGCAAAGAGACGTGGTTCGGCAGTGATGGGAATCTGCTGTTGTCGCGCCTGCTGCAGCAGGGGAATATCCTGCGGTACGCCCGGGCTGACTACGATGGCGTCAATATCCGCCAGCAGCGCAGGCGTTTGCGGTCCAATGAGCAAGCTTACTCCCAGATGCTCCAATGTCTCCCTTACGTCATTCTGAGGCGCACGTACATCACTGGCAATGACGCGCGCACCGCGCCGGGCCAGCCAGCGGGCAGCAACCTGGCCTTCTCGGGCCAGCCCTACGATGAGCAAGGTTTGGGAGGAAAAATCGTATGACACGGGGTATGGGAAATGGGGAATGGGGAACGAATCAGGCCAGGGCCAGTGCGATGCCGATCATGCCGGAGAGAATGCCAATGATGAAAAATCGTTGGGTGACATGATTTTCGGCCCAACCGCTGAGCTCGAAATGATGATGTAATGGCGCCATCTTGAAGACGCGTATGTCGTGCTGTAGAAATCGTCGGCTCAATTTGGCCACGCTGACCTGGATGATGACCGAAAGTGCTTCGATAACAAAGGGAAAGCCGATGACGGCCAGCAGCAGCCATTGACCGGTCATCAGGGCGACTACGCCCAGCGTTGCGCCCAAAGCCAGCGATCCGGTATCGCCCATGAAAAGCTGGGCGGGAAAGGCATTGAACCAGAGAAAAGCAAAAAGGGCGCCCACCGCCGTAAAAGTAAATGCCGCCAGCCACACCTGCCCTTGCAAAAAGGCAATGAGGCCGTAAGATGCAAAACTGACCGCGGCAATGGAGCCTGCCAACCCATCCAGACCATCGGTGAGGTTGACTGCGTTGGCTGTGCCCACGATGATGAATACAGCGATGGGAATCCACCACCAACCGATGTCGATGCGATCGGGAATTGTGGGGATGGCGATGCTGTGGATGTCGAGCCGCCAGTACATCAACGCAACCAGCATGATGGCCAGCGCCACCTGCCAGGGGAACTTCGATCGCGCCAGCATGCCCTGGGCGTCGCCCCGTTTGCGACGGATGCCCGCCAGATCGTCCATAAAACCGAGCGCTCCAAAGGAAAGCAAGGCAAAGACGGGAACCATCACCGATTCTCCGATGAGGGTGAATCCCATCAGGTTGGCCAGATTCAGGCCCAGGTTGATAAACACCACGGGCGTGATGAACAAAATGCCACCCATGGTGGGCGTGCCCGCTTTTACCTGATGGGATTTTGGGCCTTCCATGCGAATGCGTTGGCCCAATTGGTGGGCTTTGAGCAGGCGTATCAGGGGCTCACCCCAAATAACAGCCAGAAAGAAGGCCAGAGCGGCCAGGGTCAAAGGATAAGACATGAAAGCATCCGAAAACAATAGGCGGGACCCACAAGGGGCGGCAGATCGACATCGTTGAGCATATCGTTGATTGTCCCCTGTGCGACATTTTTACGCTCAAACGCATCTCTTGCTGCATGGATCATCCTCTCGGCCATCCGACCAAATGATGCGAAGAGAGGGATGAAGCCATACGCGCGGTTCATCCAAGTTCGTCCATTTGGCGGTAAATAAGAGCTGATTATCCTGGAGTCGGCAGAAAAACGTTGCACATTAGGGCGTTACAATAAATGAACTGTTTGTGTTGATTTTTGGGTGATGATCAGGGCTGCGCCGGTGCAGTAAGTTGGGAAACGATCTCATCCATGCGCATGGCGCGAGAGCCTTTGATGAGAATGAAATCGCCAGGTTGGATGATAGTTTTGGCGGCGGCAATGGCTTCTTCCGCCGTATCGGTGGGGTGAATGGTTTCTGGCGCCATGCCCAAGGCCTGGGCCCCCTCGACGATCCAGAGAGAACGCGGCCCCACGGTGATTAAAATATCCGCGGTTTCGGCAGCGCGGGCGCCTACCAATCGATGGCCCTTTTCCTCCTCATCGCCCAGCTCGAGCATATCGCCCAAAATGGCAATACGTCGACCTTCCATCTCTTGCAACAGGTTGAGCGCGGCAATGGTCGAGGGGGGACTGGCGTTATATGTATCATCGAGGATCGTGCTTTGATGGTAGCCGGGGACGATCTCGATCCGCACTCGAGCGTCGACATCTTTCAGACCTCGGATGATCTCCTCCCAGCTCAGGCCTGATAACAATCCAACCGCTGCCGCGCGTAGCGCGGTATGCACACTATGACGTCCTAGCAACGGCAGACTGACATGCAGAATTTCGGTTTCGGTTGGCGTGCGGCGGAAATGAAAACGAAAGCGGATGCCCGCTAATCCATAGCTTTCAATCTGATCCGCCCAGAGATCCGCTTCTGGGCCAAGCCCATATTTGAAAACGGGCGCCGGGCTGATTTCGGCCATCTTTCTCACCCAGGGGTCATCCCAGTTGAGGATCGCATGGCCGCTGGGCGGAAGCGCCAGGATGAGTTCCGCTTTACCGCGACAGATCGACGCCATGCTTCCCGCTCGTTCTAGATGAATGGGGCCAATGTTGGTGATGACGCCGAGGTGCGGGTGTGCGATCTGGCAGAGTCGGTTTATTTCTCCTTCCTTATAAAACCCCATTTCAAGTACGGCGTAACGGTGTTCGGGGCGCAGTTGGAGGAGTGAGAGGGGCAGGCCGATCTCATTGTTGTAGTTGCCAGGCGTCCACAGCGTGGCAAAACGTTGGCGCAGCACCGCGGCTGTCAACTCTTTGGTGGAGGTTTTACCCACGCTGCCAGTAATCGCCACCACGGTGGGGGTGTGACGGCTCCGCCAATAGGTCGCTAAATGTTGCAGTGCGGTCAGACTGTTGGGAGTGAGAAATAGCACCGGTGGGGTGAGTGTCGTGGGCGCGACCTCGGTTTCAGGGCGGATGACCTTTAGCTCGACATCCTGCGGCGCTCGTTGGGCGATGATGGCAATAGCGCCATGTGCGATAGCGTCGGCAATATAATCGTGGCCGTCCGCGTGTTCACCCGGCAAGGCGATGAAACAACTGCCGGGCGTGGCCAATCGTGAATCGATAACGAATTCAGAAATGGGAAATGCGGTCAGCGCAGGGTGAATGTGCTGACCGCCTAATCCTAGGTAGATGTCGGTAAGGGTGAGGCTCATGGTGATGCGCTTAGCCTGATCTCGTCAGGAGGAATGCCATACATGTTGATGATGGCCTGGGCGATTCGGCGGAAGATGGGAGCGGCGGTTTTGCCCGCCCAGGCCGATGTCTTCGGTTTCTCTAATTTTACCAGAATCAAGAATTGAGGATCATCCACCGGGAAGAATCCCACGAAGGTGGTGATGGTGCGGCTTTCTTTATACCCGCCCAACCCGGGAATTTCGGCGGTTCCGGTCTTGCCGGCAATGGCGTAACCAGGAATGATCGCCTTTTTGGTGTGGTTGGCCGAAGCAATCATCATTTGCGTGAGGGTGTGCGCCGCTTCGGGCGTGATGGCCCGACTCACGGGTTCGGGCTCTTTCACGCGTAGCGAATCACCTTTGATGGCCATTTTGACCACATGAGGCCGATGCAAAACGCCTTCTGCGGCAATGGCGGCCACCGCGTTGGCCATTTGCAAGGGGGTGACGCTAATCGCCTGGCCAAAGGAGTTGGTGGCCAAATATCCGGGCACCCAGTTGGCGGTGTTGGGCTTGTGCACAATGCCGCCCGCTTCATAGGCCAATTCCACGCCTGTATTGATGCCGAATCCGAAACGAGAAACGGTGCGATAAAAGGCTTCGGCGCCTGTATCAACGGCGATTTTGGCGGTAGTCACATTAAGGGATTCCGCCAACGCCTGTTGGGCGGTCACCTCGCCGCGACCTTTGCGATCCCAATTCTGGACGGTTTGTTGGAAGTAGGTGAATTTATCGGTGTCTTTATAGCGCGTTTCTGGGGTGATGACGCCTTCGTTAAGCGCCGCCGCGAAGGTGATGAGCTTGAAAACCGAACCTGGTTCGTAGATCTCGCTGATGGCGGGGTTGACAAAAACATTTTCAGAGCGGATTTCGGTAACATCGTCGGGATTATAATTGGGGTAACCTGCCAGAGCCAGAATGGCGCTGGTTTTAGGATCAAGAATGATGACGACGCCACTTTCCGCCTCGTATTGCTGAATGCCTTTTTCGAGCTCTGTCTCTGCCAGGTATTGCAGGGTGCGATCCAATGTAAGAATGAGATCGCGACGCACTAGCGAGGGCGCAAAGGGACTGTTGGGGAGCAAGTCTTCGGCGGTGAGATCGCCAATGCGTTTCTCAAGATGAGGGGTTGGCATGGGCTTGATCACATTGCTGGGGGCCACCAGGAAGTTGTCGAAGTATTCTTCCAGGCCATAATGCCCGACATTATCCACCGAGACGAATCCCAGCACATGAGATGCCAGATCACCTTCAGGATGAAAGCGTATCGGATAGATGTAAACGCCGATGCCGGTGATGTTTTTGGCTTTGATGGTTTCGCCAATCTCAGGCACGACATCGGCGTTGAGTGTGATGTTTTTGTCGGTGGCTTTGTTTTCCTCGAGCAAAGCCCACAGTGCTTCTTTAGAGATGCCCAAAAGTGGCGCCAGCTCTTGGGCGGCATAGTCTCTGGTTTTTGCGTCCATAATGCCTGGTGAGGCCACAATTTCGTAACGAAAACGTTGGATCGCCAAAGGGTGGCCGTTGGCGTCAACGATGGCGCCCCGGGGTCGCAGCTTTAGCGGTGTGATCACGGTTTGTTGCTCAGGGGTGACGCCAAAGAGCTGATGCCGGATCAGCTGTATGCCCAAGGCAGCCGCGATTAGCCCCATTAGAAACATCAGGATGTTGATGCGCTTTTGCGGGGAGTATTTTTTTTGTTTCGCGGCCTCTTCAACCGAAACCCAGTCACTGGTTGTGGGTTGATAGATGTGTTGGGGACTCATGGCGTTCGGTGATCAAAATAAAAGGATTGGAGCCTGATAGCGTTTGATGCACAGCACGCCATCGCTCTCCAATCCTTAGGCAAACTACTCTCTGGCAGCGACTTCGTGAATCCTGACAAAAGAGGGTTGACCGTTGTCAATGTTGACGTATTTGATTTGATCTGCTTTTGGAGGCCCATAGCCCGAGGATTGGGCGCGATGGATCATGGTCTCCATGCTTTGGGTGCGGGCGAGCAGAATGAGCGACTCGGCGTTGAGACGTTGCTGGCGCGCATAGTCTTGTTCGCTGCTATGAATGGCGAGGCGGGTCATATAGAGCGCCGAAGCCTGATACACATAGAGGCTGAGGATCAGGGTGATGCCCAGGATGACGATGATGGATAAGATCGTATTATGGCTTCGGATCCGAGCTTTGTGGATCTCGATAGGTTGGCTGGTGGAAGCGATGATATTTTGTTGGATCATCGTCTCTTCTCCTCTCAAAGATAGCAATAAACCAGAGTGATGTCCCATTTCACTCAAAACCCCCTATGTAAAAACAGTCAGTCGTGCGACGTTGCACGAGACAAACTGCTATAATTTGCACGCCGCCCGCAAGCGAGCGCTACGGCTGCGGGGGTTACGGGCGGTCTCGTCGGGGGACGGCGTCATGCCCTTGCGGTGAACAACTTTGATTTGAGCTTGATGCCCGCAAGTGCAAATGGGGGAATGGGGGGGACAGATGCAATCGCGGCTTTCCTGACGGAAATAGTGCTTGACAATACGGTCTTCCAGGCTGTGGAAGGTGATGACGGCAAGGATGCCGCCAGGTTTGAGCAAACTTACGGCTTGGGGAAGCGCGGTTTCGAGAGCGTTCAGCTCGTCGTTGACGTAGATGCGTAAAGCCTGGAAGGTGCGGGTGGCTGGGTGCAGGCGGGCGCCTGGTCTGCGTCCAATAGCTCGGACAACGACGTCGGCCAGTTGCGTTGTTGTCGTTATGGGCCGGTTGGCGACGATGGCGCGGGCAATGCGTCGTGAACGTCGCTCTTCGCCATATCGGTAAAGGATGTCGGCCAACTCATCCACATCCATCGTGTTAACGATGTCGGCGGCGCTGAGCCCCACGGTGGGGTCCATACGCATATCGAGCGGGCCTTCTTTGTTAAAGCTAAATCCTTGTATGGCCTCCTCTAGGTGATAGGAGGAGACGCCCAGGTCGAAGATAATGCCATCGACCTGCTCAAAATCATGTTCTTTGGCGACCTCGGCGATGTGACTGAAGTTGGATTGGATCAAGAGTGCCCGATCGCCGAATCTGGCAAGCCGTTGTGCGACTCTGGAGATGGCTCGGGGGTCGACATCCAATCCCAAAAGTTGGCCTCCAGGCGACGATGTCTCTAAAATCGCTTCGGCATGTCCGCCTCCCCCCAATGTGGCGTCGATATAACGTCCGTGAGGATGTGGCGCCAATACTTGCAAGGTTTCTGCCAGCAGAACGGGAGTGTGGAGATGTTGGGGGGCGGTCACGAAGTTGCCAGTTTGCAGGTTTTCTGTTGTTTGAGTGGGATGAAGGTGGAGCGATGACGAATGTAGAAGAGCTTAGATGCCAAGTTCTTCCCAGGTTTCGGCGCTGATGCCATCTTCTTCATACAGCGAATGCTGCTCTTCTTTCCAACGTTGAGCGTCCCAAATCTCAACATATGTGTCATTGCCTGCAACGATGACGTCACCTGTCAATCCAGCGTAGTCGCGCAGATAGGAGGGAATGTTGATCCGTCCCATGCTGTCGGGTTTGACATTGACTGCGCCCGAAAAGAAGTGCCGTCGGAATTTGCGGGCTCGGGGATCGGAGATGCCTTTTTGTCGGATTTTTTCCCGGAGCGCTTCAAATTGATCTCGGGGAAAGAGAAAGAGACATCGATCCAATCCTCTGGTGATAACAGCTTCTTCCTGTTGTAGTGTTTCGCGATAAGAAGCAGGAAGGGTAATGCGTCCCTTTTTGTCGATGCCGCGTTCGAATTGGCCAAGGAACATGAGGCCAAACGCGGGGGAACTGGGGGGGACTGGGGTTGTCATGGGGTTGTGTGGGGGATGTTTGCTACTTTCTGCCACATACTGCCACTTTCTGACACAAACATTATAGCTGATGCGCGGAAAAGGTGCAAGTGAATTTCCATAAAATCAGGCTAAAAAATGGCAAAAATCAGCGGAAATTGAAAATTTGTATTAAAATTGATGTAGATGTACGCGTTTCAATTCGGAGAAGATAGGAAGAGATGCGCGTGGAAAATAAAACTATTCGCGTAGTCAAGCGCTATTCACTCACAGTTCCTCCAACACATTCCCGCAAAATACACTGCATTCCCCAAAAAACAGTACAATCCCCTGCTGTTCCGCTTATGATTTTTGTGTCATTGTCCCTACAAAACGCCTTCTATTTCGAATGATTCGACGCGTCGACTATGCGTCAGCTTTCAGCGTCTGCACGCCTGCAGGTGTGGCCACGATAACGCCGCTGGCCATGTTCAAGAATAGTCCATGTTCCATCACGCCGGGCCAGGCGTTCAATTCGCGAGCTAGCGCTTCGGGCGCGTCGATGCCTTGGGCGAAATGGCACAATGCAAGGTAGTGCCCATTGTCTGTTATCCAGGGTTTTCCTTCTTCTTTCAACCACAAATGTGCTTGACAGCCCGGGAGACGGTTTAACCATCGCACAGTGGCCTGATGTGCAAATGGAGCGATCTCGACTGGCAGCGGTGTATGCTCGCCTAATCGCTGGGCCAGTTTGCTTTCGTCGACGATAACCCAAAATGTGCGGGCGTGAATTTCCACCAGTTTTTCGCGCAGCATGGCTTTGCCCAGGCCTTTGATTAAATTCAAGTTGGGATCGACCTCATCCGCGCCATCTATTGCCAGGTGTAGAAAATCGACTTCGTTTAGCGTGGTCAGTGGAATGCCCAAGGCCCGGGCCTGGGCCGCAGTTTTTTCAGAAGTGGGAACGCCCCAGATGTTCTTGATTCGGCCTTTGTGTAGCGCTTCCCCCAGGTATTGCACAAAAAACGCGGTCGTGGATCCAGTTCCCAGGCCCAACGTCATGCCATCCTCCACCAGGGTCAGGGCATGCTGGGCGGCGAGTTGCTTGAGTGCAGTTTGTTGCTGAATCTCCATATTTTTCTCAGTCCAGTCATGTACAAGAAGTTGTATAAGTCGTCGATGATATGAATTAGAAATAAACCTTGGAGACGCTTCCAACGCATCAGACGAAGATAGACGAAGAGACGCAGGTGGATGAAGCGGGCCATCGTCTATCTTTGTCAATCTTCGTTGTTCATCTACTTGATTTCAGACGGCAGGCTTGATGATTTTTCATGACGAGCATGGGCCAGCTTCATCGATGATGCTGGTTGAATCAAAGGAGTGTCGAATTGGGCCGGAAGCGTGTTGGACATCTGGAAGGGGAAAGACGTATAATGCCCGAATTATGGTTGTTTTGGAGCAACTATGCCCGTCTGTCGCCGGCTTAGAAATATCCGGCGTCATCAGCTTTTACGATTTTCTCCTGATAGCTTTCGATGTATGTGAGTAACTCTTGTTTCAGCGTTTGCCACTGAGATGATGTCATGGCTCGATGTAGTGTGTCAGGATCAGGAACGTCCAACACGACCATAATCTGCGGCACGCGCCCAAACGTCGTATAATAGACATCGTGTGGCGGCAGCCCGATCTCTACCAGGCCTGGCGCCAAGCGATCGTTGACAAACATCGAGTATTCTTGTTCCCGCCCCGGGCGGATGTTCCAGGTAAGAATTAAGCGTAGCTTCAACGACATGAGTGATCATTCCTTCCGCAGAAGATGGCAGTTCTTTCAGGATAGCAGAAGGCGTTATGTGATGCAAGGATTCAAGGCGCTTTTGCTCCTTTTTTCGTTGCTCCTGATAATGTCAGGTTCGAGTCGCGCCCAATCGCCAGAGGATTATCCGGGCGGTTATACGCTTATGCCATTGTCGCCCGATAAAATCATCTTGCTCTCGATGACGGCTGACGTCAGTTTTCATGATGATGGCACGACCACCACGGTGGAGGTGCAATTGAATTATCGTTTGCACAATCGCGATAAAGGGCACGAACAGACGTTGCGGGTGGCGGTTCCTGGGTATCCGGCTCCTAAGCCGCCACCCACCGAGGTGCGATTATTGTTGGGGGGGGAGGAGATCAAAAAGCAGCCAGGGAATCAACAGTGGTGGATTGCCGATGTGACGATGAAGCCCGACCAACGCGCCAATCTGGTGATGGTTTATTCGGCGTCGTTGGGAGAGAATCCCATCGTGCATTTCCGTTATCCTCTAGAACTGACCGCTCAGATGTGGCCAGGACGCCTGGAAAGCGCGCGATTTACCATTTCTTTTGCCGAGCCGCCCAATCCACAATCCTGGATGTCGTTGACGCCAGAGCCTTATCAACTCACTGCAGAGTCTGTCACCTGGTCTTATGATGTCGAGGATCCTGCTGAGCCCATCGATTTTCGCTTTATTCGTCCGTCACTGTGGCGGCAGATTCAAGAGGCTCGGCGCGCGGCTGTCGCCAGCAATGCGGCTGAGGATTATGCTGATCTGGGTGAGATTTATGCCAGGCTGGCGACGACCACGCATGCACCCGAGATTTTCGATCGTTACTACCCTTTGGCGGTCGCTTCATATGCGATGGCCAAACAACTGGCTCCCCACGATGCCCGTTCCTATCTGGCACTGGCTCGACTCTATCAACTCCGCGCTGAACTCGTCCCCGAAGAAGCGACGACCTATACTGGATTGGCGCTCAATGAGTTGGTGAGTGCGTTGGAGCAAGGCGTCGACGATTCGATGATTGAGACGCAGGTGGCCAAGGGCTTTGCGTTGCTTGTGGCTACGGCGCGTTTGCGTGGTGATTTCGACGCGGCCCATACCTATCTTCAGCGATTCGAGACGTTGTCTCAGCGCTATCCAGCATTGACCAACAGCCTCGACATTCAGGCCGAACGCCGGGCATTGGCCATCGATTGGGCCAGACATGTGTTCGAAGATCGGGGTTCGGCGCCTGCCAGGGGGGTTTTGACTCAACTGTTTGGCGAGGAAATCATCAAGCCTGAGGGCGTTGAGTTTGCCCGTCTCAATTCTCTGTACGTGACAGTGCGCACCGAACCACATTTGCGCGTTATCAACATCAATGCCGCCGTGCGAGACCATGACGCGTCGTTGATGTCGCGACTGGCTCGGGCTTTTGGGGGCATCGAAGCGGCGAGCGTGCAGTTGCAGGAGACCTCGCCCGCAGTGCTGCATGTTGAAATCCCCTTTGCCGATGCCTCTGAACTGCTGCAACGGCAGGCCGCTCTGGCCGATGTGATTCCACCACAACCTGAATGGGCGTTGTTACAGGCCATTTTGCGGCCACAGCAGCTGGCATGGAGCGCCGAAGAAGAACGTTGGCGCACTGTAGAAACCTATCAGGAGCAAGTCAGCTTTGTGGCCGTTTCTGCCGATGCAGGCATGCAGTCGTTGTTGCTGCAGCGTCAGGCTGGCATGCTCGATACATCTGATCCGCTCAATCAGTTGCGGGCTGAAATTTGGCAACAAGAGGCCAATATTTGGCAAAACCTTGCTGAAAATAGCAGTGTTCAGTACACGCTCACCCTGCATCCTCATCCGGGGGCCCCCTTGGTGCAAACCTGGCTTGCTAGCGCTGGCGATGTGCTGATTATGAACGGATCGGTGGTGCAATACCATCTTCTGGCGATTCTTCTGACGGCTTTGGGCATTTATGCGTTTTTTGTCATATCCACCTGGCTCCTTTTCAAGCTGTTTCGCCGGTAGTTGCTAATCTTTATGTCCTCGATTCCCTATTCGACGATTTCAGACGTTCCTTCCGTTCCTGTGGCGAACCGGGCGACCACGCGTCGCTGGATTGACTATTTGCTTGTTGGTTTCATGCTCATCAATCTGGCGCTTTCACTGGATGCCGCCCAATGGAGTCCGGGATTGGATCGTTTGTTTGGAATCACGGTTATGGCGTTTGTGGCGGGGGCATTGGTGGCCAGCAGTCATTTTGGTTCTTTTTTTACTTTCGTCTATGCAATCGTCACAGGCGCGGCTGCCATTCTTTATGGTCTTTCCGATCTTGCCACAGGGGTGATTTCGAAACAGGAGGCCGCTTATCAGATCATTCAGCGCTCGCTAGACTGGCTCGAAAACGCGTTGAATGGTCAGCCAGGTTCCGATGCTTTGGTATTTGTTTTGCTATTGGCCATTCTGTTGTGGATTCTCAGCTTCAATGCCACCTGGATGTATTTTCGCGAGCGCCGAAAATGGCAGGCCATCTTGCCGGCAGGGTTGGCCATGTTGGTCAATCTTTATTACGCCCCGCGCGATCTCAACCTGTATTTCATTTTTTATTTGATCACAGCCATGCTGTTGTTGTTGCGGGTCACTTTGGTTGAGCGGGAGTCGGCGTGGTATGCGCAGGGGATTCATTTTCCTTTTGATATTGGCTTCGACGTGATGCGGGATGGCGTTTTGTTTATTCTGGTGGTGGTGATGGTGTCGTGGGTTTTGCCTACGACGATGGCTAGGGACAACAAAGAGATGGTCCATCCGTTGCAAGATTCCTGGAAGCAGGTGAAGGCGGAGTGGAACAGGCTATTCAATACGCTCAACTATGGAGAGAGCGGCTCAGCTTCGAGTGTGGTTTTCACCGCATCGCATCCTCTGGGCGGTGCGCGTTCTATGACCAATGATCCAGTCATGGAGGTGGCTACTTCACAGAATCGTTACTATCAGGCCACCATACTCGATACTTATACTTCACACACCTGGGAACTGCGCAGCACCGTCCCTGTCAATCTCGAGACGGGATATCGTTTTCCGACGCCATCTTTCTCAGCGCGTCGGGTCATCACCCAGGTGGTGACCATGCGTCAGGTGACCAATGTGCTGATGGGCGCCCCCATGCCGGTGAGTGTCAGCGTGCCAGCGGATGCCCGCGCCATTCCTCTGGAAATGACGCCCGAGGAGGCGTTGACGGCAGCGCGTGTCGGCGTGTCGGAGTTGGGGTTGATCCTCTCACATGATTTGTTGCAACCTGGTCAGAGTTACACCGTCACCAGTGCGATTAGTTTTGCCACTGAGTCGCAATTGCGTGACGATAGCACGGTCTATACGCCCGCCATCAAAGCGCGATATCTGCAATTGCCCGATTCCGTACCCCGGCGTGTATTTGATCTGGCAGAAGAAATCGCCGCCGATCTGGATAATCCATATGATGTTGCCAAAGCGATCGAGACTTATCTGCGACAATATAATTATAACGATCAAATTCCAGGCCCAGCCCCTGATCAGGATGCAGCAGATTATTTTCTTTTTGAAGAGAAGCAGGGCTATTGTGATTATTACGCCACCAGTATGGCAGTCATGTTGCGCACCCTGGGGATTCCTGTGCGACTTGTTCAGGGTTACGCCACGGGTGAATATGATCCACTAACGGGTAAGTATCGCCTGTTGGAGAAGGACGCCCATATTTGGGTCGAGGTGTTTTTTCCCACCTATGGTTGGATTCAATTTGAGCCCACGGCCTCAGAACCTGTGATTGAACGCCGCTCCGAAGAGGTGACGCCGCCCGAGGACGGTGGGCGAGCCTCTGCCGTGGAGTCTAGGCCAAAAGACCAGGAATCCGATCGAAACATCCCCCAACCTGAAGAGAATTTGCCCGATACTGGCTTTCATGGCGTTTCCCCCCGTTCGTTACGACGTTTCCTTCCCAGCGCAGGGGGGATCATCCTGACCATTTCGCTGTTGGGATTGTTGGCAGTGGGTGTGGTGTTATGGCGCTGGGTGCGCAGGTCTGACCGCAAGCTGAGCGCGCGCATACAAAAAGCGCCCCAGGATTTCATTGAACGTCTGTGGGCGCGGCTCTTGTGGTGGGGAAGGCATTTGGGCGTGCCCGAGCGAGCCAGCCTGACGCCCATGGAGCAGGCCGTGATTTTCGGGCGGGCGATTCCTGAAGCAGCGGATGATGTGCGCGTGTTGGCGCAACTTTATGCATTCGATAAGTATAGTCCGCATCCTTTGCACACAGATGATCTCGTGCGGGCGCGATCGACCTGGCAGTCGTTACGAAGTACGTTCCTGCGCGTCTGGATTCATCGCCGGTTCCGCATCATCGATCAATTTCGATTTTGGGAATGATGCTGGTGCGCTCGCTACGACTCAGAAGAGAGTGCGGTCAGGTTATCTGCAAGAAGTTTCTTACTTTCAACTCCTTCCATTAGCTCAAAAGACATGGAGTGCTCAGCGCAGCCCTTCCAGCCAGGAGACCAATAGCTCTTCGTTTTCCAGGGTGCCCACATAAGCCAACGAAAGTTTTTGCGGAAGCCACAGCGCCTGGGCCAGGCGTTGGATATCTTCTGGGGTGACGGCGTCGATCTGCGCCAGTGCCTGATCGAGCATCAGGGGCTCTGCGCCGGTGGCAAGTTGCTGTCCCCACCAGGCCGCAACGCCCATTGGATCTTCGCTGGCCAACTCGGTGCGGCCACGCAGATAATCTTTGAAACGATCCAGCTCCTCGTGCGAGATGGGGCTCTCTTGCAATTCTCTCCAGATGCTCATGATTCCATTGAGCGCCTCGAATAGTCGGGTGGCGTCGCACCCACCATACACGCCCAACACGCCTGCATCGTGAAATGCATTAACAAAGGACCCGATGTTGTAAGCCAATCCTTGCGTCTCTCGCAGCCGTTGCCAGAGTCGTGAGCTCATTCCCTCGCCAGCGACCACATTGAGCAAGCGTAGAGTAAATCGTTGTGGATGTAGGCGGGGGAGTCCGGGCGCGGCCAGCTGTAAATGCGCCTGTTCACTGGGGCGCATGACAATTCGATAACGGGGTGATGCAGGCGCAGTGGGCGCGGGCGTCATCTGTGGTGGACGCCCGCGGCCCTGCCAATCGCCAAACGCCGCAGCAATGGCGTCCTTCATCTCTTGTTCGTTTAGATTCCCAGCCAGAGTGAGCACAGTCCGTTCGGGGCGATAGGCGCGAGCATGAAAGGACTGAAGCGCTGTGCGTGAAAGTGTAGACACGGTTTCCAGCCCTCCGGCAATTTCCCGCCCCAAAGGATGCCCGTTCCACATTGCCTCGTTGCTTAATTGTGCCACCAAGTCTTCGGGGATATCCCGATACATGGCGATTTCATCCAAAATCACCCCTCGCTCTCGTTCCATCTCTTCGGGGTCCAGTAATGGGGTTTGCACCATGCTAGCCAATAGATACAAACCTTCCCGCCAATGCCGGGCGCCTATTTTGATCCAGAATGTGGTGAATTCTTGGCTTGTGGATGCGTTGAGATAACCGCCTCGTCCCTCGATGGCATTGGCAATCGCCAGAGCCGTAGGCCAACCCTGGCAGCCCTTGAACACCATATGCTCGAGAAAGTGGCTGGTCCCAGCTTCTTCCTGGCGTTCGTAGCGGCTGCCTACTTTGACATAAATTCCGATGGCAACTGAACGTACGCAGGAGATGGGAGCATAAACAACCGTCAGGCCATTGGGTAGTCGATAGCTTTGGTATTCTCGCAAGGCGAAGGTTCTCCCCAACGATGTCAGACAGGCGCGCCCAACGATTCGAGCAGAACGACTCGGGTCTCATCGCCCGCTACATCTGACCTGCGCAATTTCAAACTGGGCATTGGCTCCATGGTTTCCGTTCCCATTTCCTTTAGGAATTTTTCCAGGGGATCGAGTTTGAGCTTGAGTCCGGGCTGGGCGTAGTGCATTGGAATCACAATGCGCGGTTCTAGCTCTGTGATCACCTCCACTGCTTTGGACGCGTCCAGAGTGTCTCCGCCGCCCACAGGCACCATCAAAACATCGGGACTGTTGAACGCCTCAATCTGTTTACGATCCAGCATTTCGCCCAGGTCGCCCAGATGCCCGATGCTTAGATCGTCGAATTCATACAGGAAAGCGGTGTTGCGTTCCCGCTTGCCTGGCTGGCCGCGATGATAGGTGGCGACGCCGGTGATAAAGACGCCGTTCACCTCATATTCGCCTGGACCGTCGAAAACGTGCTCATAGCCTCTGACCGCCTTAAGATGATGATGCCCTGGCGCATCATGACTAATGGTGACAACCTGCGCCCGCACAGGGGAGTGCGTCAGTCCCACTTCGGGCGAAAAGGGATCGGCGACGATGGTCAATTGGCGACTTTTGAAACGAAAGCAAGAAAGGCCGTACCAGAATATCTCCATATAGAAAAACACGTCCTGAGAGAAGTAGTTTGCAAAAAGTTTGGCGGTTGACTTGCCAATGGCCTACCAAAAGCAACGCTATTATACCACCAAGCGGCTCAAATCAGCGAAGCGGCGCGGTTGTGAAGGTGTGTCTCAAAATGGGGGCGCTTTTTTGCGGTCCTGGCCAGCTCAAGTCGAGCGCTTCAGGCCTGCGACCATGGGCGCTATCTGAACACCTTTCCACAACTCCTCCCTCGCCCATCTCGGAGCGGGGGAGGAAACTAAGGTGAGGGCGGCGCCTGCAGAGCCCGAATGCACTCAGTCTTGTGCATCATTAGACAACTTGCCTCGAAATTAAAACGCACCCCGATTGTGATGCATCAATTCAAATTTGTCGCGACTTCAAAGCCCCTCCCCCTGATTCAGTTGTTGCCTTGCAGGAGAAGGAGCCCGACGGACGATAGTCCAAAAGCCTTATCATGTAGGGCTCCATCCCCAGACACAAGCGTGGCGGGTATCTAAGAACACCTCGTTTTTCGTGGTGGGTTCATTTGACAGATTTCCATCATCATGGTAAGTTTTTAGACTATACCGCGCAGACAAAAGATTTGTAATGTAAAATGCGCCGAAACCACGGTTGACCAGAAGTTCTTTTTGAGTTGTGTCAGTTCTCGTCAGATTATTTGTTTTCTCGACCATTGACCGGTCGTAAGGTAATTGAAGTGATTACAAAGAAGTAATCCCTTGATGTCGTTACAGACCTTCTGTATTCTTTTATTGGGTTTTATTAGATTGCATCTCTATTACAAAGAGTGCAGTCTAATTGTTACCATTTTTCCCACTCCCCTTTCTTCAATGTTTTCTCAAAAAGGAGGAAAATTCCATGTCCCGTAAACTTCTCATTCTGCTCCTAGTTGTGCTTCTGGCCACCATGGCGTTGGCCGCTTGCGGCGGTAAGAAAACGGCTGCTCCCACTGAAGCTGCAGCCGCCACTTCCGCACCGGCTGCCACCGAGCAGACCGCGGCTCAGCCTACCGAGAAGCCAGCTATGCAGGAAGGCGAAGGCACTCTGGCCACCGTTAAGGCCCGCGGCAAGATTATCTGCGGCGTCAACCAGGCCGTACCCGGCTTTGGCTTCCTTCAGCCCGATGGCAGCTTCGCTGGTTTCGACATTGATTTCTGCAAGGCCCTCTCCTCGGCCGTTTTCGGCTCCCCCGACAAAGTCGAGTATCGCCCACTGAACGCGAAGCAGCGCTTCACTGCCCTGCAGGCTGGCGAGATCGACGTGCTTATCCGCAACACCACCTGGACCCTGACTCGTGACACCGAGCTGGGCGCCAACTTCGCTCCCACCACCTTTTACGATGGCCAGGGCATCATGGTGCGCAAGGATAGCGGCATCAAGACCCTGGAAGACCTGGCTGGCGCTTCCATCTGTGTTAGCTCCGGCACCACCACCGAGCTGAACCTGGCCGACCAGATGGCTTCTCGCGGCATCGAGTACACCCCGGTGGTGTTCGAAACTGCTGACGAGACCACTGGCGCTTACCTGGATGGCCGCTGCGACGCCTACACCACCGATAAGTCTGGATTGGTCGCCCGTCAGTCTATGTTCCCCACTCCGGAAGATCACATGATTATGGATGAGACGCTGTCGAAAGAGCCTCTGGGTCCTGTGGTGCGTCATGGCGACGATCAGTGGTTCGACATCGTCAAGTGGATGGTCTTCGCCACCTTCCAGGCCGAGGAGTCTGGCATTACTTCTCAGAATGTGGATGAGATGAAGAACGCCGATGATCCCAACATTCGCAAGCTGTTGGGCGTAGAAGGCGACATGGGCGCCAAGTTGGGTCTGGACAACGACTGGGCCTACAACATCATCAAGCAGGTCGGCAACTATGCTGAGATCTACGATCGCAACCTGGGCCCCAATACCGTCTTCAACCTGCCTCGCGGCATGAACTCTTCCTGGAAAGATGGCGGCCTGCTGTACTCGCCTCCGTTCCGCTAAATCGACGTTTTGCGCTGACAAGAAGGGAAGGGCTTTGGGCTCTTCCCTTCTGCTTTTTCGTCCCTGCATGGTTTGCAGGGAATAGACTAGTACTCAGTCAAATGTAGTTTGATGGAAAACCTCTTGTGGCCGTGGCCTTTACCATCGAGTAAACTCAGACTCTCCAGGCGCTTTGCGCCAGCGGTCGACCTCCGTCGACCGTCTCTGGTTGGTGAAGGGACGGCGTAGGCCGTCCGTTGGCCAGAGGCCTATAGAGACCGACTTCAGTCGGCTTGTCGGGCCGGCCGTCGCCTTCTTCCCTCAAAGCAGACTTGACTTAGTACTAGGTGCTGGTTTGGCTTGATCCCCGTGATCAAGAATAAATGAATATGAAATGAATGCATCTTATTGAGCAAGTTTTTCTTTATCCATCTCCACAACGCCACGGAACAGGTATGACCTATGACATTCAAAGAATCTGATCATGGCGCAGTGCCTTTCTGGAGAGATGAGCGGTATCTCCAGATCATCGCGCAGGTGGTTGTGGTCGTCTTGCTGATTGCCATCAGTTGGTGGTTGATTCACAACTTGCTGACTGGACTCGAGGCCCTTGGCATCCCCATGAGCTTCAAGTTTCTCAGTCTAACCGCCCAGTTCGATATTGGCGAATCGTTGGTCGAGTATAGTCGTAACAGTTCTTATGCTCGGGCGCTGTTGGTAGGCTTGTTGAACACCATCAAGGTTTCATTCCTCGGCATCGTGTTTGCCACTCTTTTTGGCATCATCATCGGCATCGCCCGGCTATCCAAGAACTGGCTGGTCAACAAGCTTGCGGCCATCTATGTGGAAGCGCTGCGCAACATCCCTCTGCTCGTTTTCCTCATCTTCCTCAGTACATCCGTTTTTCACAAATTGCCTAAAGTCAAGGATGCGCTTTCTGCCTGGGGGTGGGCGTATCTAACCAATCGGGGTATTTATGTGGTGTGGCCGCAGCCTGCAGCCGGGTGGAGTGTCTACAAGTGGTTCTTATTGGGCTCTTTCATCATTGGCTTCATCGTTGCTGCCGTTAAGTTCCGAGAAGGCAAGAGGACAGGACGCATGCCGCTGTATTGGCTCTGGGGGTTCGTCGTCTTTGCCATCTTGTCGGCCATTACCTGGTTCATTGCCCAGTTCATGGCGGGCCCGCCCATGTATCTCGATTATCCCTCTTTGCAAGGGCGCAATTTCAAGGGCGGTCAATCGTTGACGCCCGAGTTCATGGCCATCTTTAGCGGTCTGGTCATTTACACCTCGGCTTTCATCGCCGAAGTGGTGCGAGCGGGCATTCAGTCCGTCTCAAAAGGTCAGCGCGAGGCGGCCACCGCCGTGGGGCTCAGTGGATTTCAGACCATGCGACTGGTTATTTTTCCTCAGGCTATGCGCGTCATCATTCCACCCCTCACCAGCCAGTATCTGAATCTGACCAAGAACTCCTCCCTGGCCATTGCGGTGGGTTATCCTGATTTGTTTGCCGTGGGTAGCACCATCATCAATCAGGCTGGGCGGGCGGTAGAGATCATTCTCATCACCATGGGCGTGTATCTCACCTTTAGCTTGCTGACCTCGTTGTTCATGAACTGGTACAATAAACATACTCGTTTGGTGGAGCGCTAGCCATGACAACACTGACTCCTACAAAAGACATCCTGCCTCCCCCCACGGAACGCATTACCATCCTGGGGTGGATGAAGAAGAATCTGTTTGGGTCCATCGGTGACACCATCCTCACCATTGTGGCTGGCTCGTTTCTGATCTGGCTGATCTACGCCATCGGCAACTGGATTTTCAATACAGCTCAGTGGGCTGCGGTCACCGATAACCTGCAACTTTATATGAAAGGCCAGTATCCGGGCTCTGAGGATTGGCGCCTGTGGCTGCTGTTGTTTTTGCTGGGGTTACTGGTCGGTCTTTCCTGGGGCATCTTCCTCAAACGGGCCGAGGCTGTGGGCTGGGTGTTGCTCATCATTCCCATCGTGCTGGCGATCTGGCTGTTCACTCTGGGGCGGCAGTCGTGGATGTATTTTCTGTTTGTCGATGCGTTGGCCATTGTTGGTTATTTCTTGGGCAAACGCTACCCCAAAAAGCTGGCCCGGCCCACTTACATTCTGATTCTGCTCTACATGCCGCTGGTCATTCTCGTCGTACGCGGCTTTAGCGAAGATGGATTCATGAAGCTGGTGCCCACCAATCTGTGGGGCGGTCTGCTGCTCTCCCTGTTGCTGGCCATCTTTGGCATCGTTTTCTCCTTTCCCTTTGGCGTGTTACTGGCGCTGGGGCGGCAATCGAAGTTGCCCGCGCTGAAGACCATCAGCGTGGTTTATATCGAAGTCATTCGTGGCGTGCCGCTCATTACATTGTTGTTCATGGGCCAGTTGATGTTGCCCTTCTTCTTACCCGCGGGCATCACCATCGATCGGGTGATTCGCGCCACGGTGGCCATCATTATGTTCGCCGCCGCCTACATGGCGGAAAACGTGCGTGGTGGTCTGCAATCAATTCCCAAGGGCCAATACGAGGCCGCAGACGCGTTGGGGCTTAGCGGCTTTCAGAAGATGATTTTCATCGTTTTGCCCCAGGCCCTACGGGCCGTGATTCCCGTGCTGGTGGGGCAGTTCATTGGTTTGTTCAAGGATACTTCACTGGTGGCCCTGGTCGGTTTGCTGGACCTGTTGGGCATCGCTCGCGGCATCCTGGCCAATCCCAACTATATCGGCCGCCAGCTAGAAGTGTTCGCTTTCATCGCCCTTATTTATTGGGTGTTCAGCTATGGCATGTCCTATGGCTCTCGTCGCCTGGAGATTGCTCTGGGCGTGGGAGAGCGCTAACATCCCCCCCACAGCATCCTAAACGTCCTAATTTCGATACAGGAGTTTTTCTATGAGCAACGAAGAAACTACCCGATCCGGCGTCTCCCGGCAAGGTGAACCCATCATCAAGTGCGAGGAAGTGCACAAATGGTATGGCAACTTCCATGTGCTGCGCGGCATCAACATGAATGTGCAAAAGGGCGAGGTGGTGGTGATCTTCGGCCCTTCCGGTTCGGGAAAATCCACCTTCATCCGCTGCATCAATCGTCTGGAGGAGCACCAGAAAGGCCGCATCATTGTCGATGGCATTGAGCTCAGTCATGATGTGCGCAACATCGCGGCCATTCGCAAGGAAGTGGGCATGGTGTTCCAGCAATTCAATCTTTTCCCACACCTGACGGTGATGCAAAACATCACGTTGGGCCCGATCTATGTGCGTAAATGGGATAAGAAAAAAGCCGAGGAGATCGCCATGCAGCTCCTGGAGCGCGTGGGCATCCCCGAACAGGCTCACAAATATCCAGGACAGCTTTCCGGTGGCCAACAGCAACGCGTGGCCATCGCTCGGGCTCTGGCTATGCAGCCCAAGATTATGCTTTTCGATGAGCCCACATCCGCTCTCGATCCTGAGATGATCAAAGAGGTGCTAGAAGTCATGGAAGAGCTGGCCGAAAGTGGTATGACCATGCTTGTGGTTACCCACGAGATGGGCTTTGCCCGGGCTGTGGCCGACACCATGTACTTCTTTGATCAGGGGCAGATCGTAGAAACGGGCACGCCCGAAGACATTTTCCTGAACCCTCAAGAAGACCGCACCAAGCTCTTCCTATCTCAGATTTTGCAGCACTGAGTTTTGCTCTGCTCCCTGGCATTTGCGTTTGACGACGCGCGTCGCATTGTTGCGGCGCGCGTCGTTTGCTTGCTATGGCCAGCGTAAGGGGATAAAATTGCTCCCACCACAGAAAATCATGCTGGCGAGTGTCTGATTCGCCAGTTGCGGGATTTCCCCTCAAATCATCGCTCGATCGTGGCGTTGGCTCCGCCTGTCATACCATCATCGATTGCATCTTGAAACTTGAAAAACCTCCGGTAATCTACCGCTTCTCGAATTTTGCTTGGAAGAAGGCCAGACCAGGTGCGCCTTAAGACGAAGACCTCTTGCTGGGCCCCCAATTATCTCATCCACATTCAACGTGCAATCCCCATCTTCCCATTTGGAGCTGTTATGTCTCTCCCATACATCGATGAACATTATCTGCTCTCCACCCTCGTCGATTTGCTCAATACGCCCAGTCCTACTGGCTTTGCCGATGCGTCCATCGAGCAGGTGGCGCGGGCCCTGGCTGCGTTGGGTCTGGCGTCTGAACGTACGCCCAAGGGCGCGTTGACCGTCACTGTGCCGGGGCGAGCCACAGACGCCCCTCGGGCGCTGACCGGCCATGTGGACACCCTGGGCGCGATGGTCAAGGAGATCAAATCCAATGGCCGCCTGAAGCTGACCAAAATCGGCGGTTTCGCCTGGAATACGGTGGAAGGCGAGGGATGCCGGGTGTTCACGCGCTCAGGGCGGATAATTTCGGGCAGCCTGCTGCTGACTCAGGCTTCGAGCCATGTCTATGGCCAAGCGGTGAACAAAACGTTGCGAGAGGATGACACCATGGAGGTGCGGCTGGATGAGCGCACCGCCTCGGCGGAGGAGACGCGGGCGTTGGGGATTGGAGTGGGGGATTTCGTAGCCTTTGATCCGCGCGTGGTCGTGACTGAAAGCGGCTTCATCCGCTCCCGGCATCTGGATGACAAGGCGGGGGCGGCCGCGATGTTGGCTGCAATCAAGGCGCTGATCGATGCCGGTCTATCACCCGCACAGCGCACCACCCTGCATTTCAGCAACTACGAAGAGGTTGGGCATGGAGCGGCCGCGGGCTTCCCGCCTGATCTGTCCGAGCTGGTGGCGGTGGATATGGCCGCGGTGGGCGCGGGCCAGGCCTCGGATGAGTTCCATGTCACCATTTGCGTCAAAGATAGCGGTGGTCCCTATCATCATGGCCTTAGCAATCGCCTGCGCGATCTGGCCGACGAGCACAACATCCCCTACAAGGTGGATATTTATCCCTATTACGGCTCCGATGGCGAGGCCTTCTGGCGGGCGGGGGGTGATGTGAAGGTCGCTCTCATCGGTCCAGGCGTAGACGCCTCGCACAACTATGAGCGCACCCACATGGATGCGCTCTTGGGTACAACTCGCCTTATCCTGGCATATTTGCTTTGAGCATCGCGCCCTGTCAGGGCTATCGAGGGCGCATTTTGCTCCGGCGCTGCGCGTTTATCGAATATAGCGATATAGGCCCGTTTCTATGATGTAATGCCGCACGCTCTCTGGCACCAGATAGCGGATGCTGCTGCCATGCAAGATGCGCCGACGTATGTTGTTGGAGGCAATATCCACGCCAGGCATGGGCAGTAAGGTGACTTCATGACTGATGCCTGGCAACGCTTTCTCCAGGGGCGTCCAATCGATGTCGTAACCTGGGCGGGTGGCAGCGGCCAACCGGGCCAACTGCCGAATGCGTTCGGGTTCGTGCCAGTTGGGAAAGTCGATGACTGAATCCAGCCCCATGAGAAACCAGAGATCATCGCCAGGTCGAAGCAGCTTTTGGCGGGCAATCTCCAACATCTCTGCAGTGTAATCGGGGCCTTCGCGATCGATATCAATGAGGCTGATTTCGAAGGCTTCGTTATCGGCGATGGCCATTTGCAACATGGCCAGCCGATGTTCGGCGCTGGCGATGATTCGGCCCTGTTTGTGGGGAGGATCTGCCGCTGGAACAAAGTACACTTTGTCCAGGCGCAAAGTGTCGCGGGCGGTTTCCGCCAGGATAAGATGTCCGAAATGAATGGGATCAAATGTGCCGCCCAAGAGTCCTATACGTGACATAATATTCTTGTATGAAGAAGAGATTATTCGTAGAAGTAATCATCGCGCCATTCCAGCACGACATCGCCGATGATGACTGTATCGCCATTTTGCACGCCCGCCCGTTCCAGCGCTTCGGCGATACCCATGGCTTCCATGATGCGGTGAAAACGCAAGGCGGCCTCATAATAGTCCCAGTTTGTCATGGCCGCGGCCCGCTCGATGCGCTTGCCCGTGATCACCCAACCTGCGGGCGTTTTCTCGATCTCGAATGCGTCTTCGTCCACCGGCTGAATGTGCGGCGTGGCTTTCTTTCGCTCTGGTGGGGGTAGTTCGTTGAGGATGACCACGGCCTTGCGCAATAGCGTTTCTAAATGCTCGCCTGTGGCCGCTGAAACCGGAATCGCTTCGATGCCTTTGCGGGCCAACTCTTCTCGGATTTCGGGCCACCGCGTCTGCACATCAGGAATATCCATCTTGTTGAATCCGATTACCTGGGGTTTGTTTGCCAGGGCAGGATTGAACAACTCCAGTTCCTGGTTGATGGCCTCGAGATCTCCCAGAGGATCGGGACTGAGGCCGTTGAGGAGGTGAATGAGGACGCGGGTGCGTTCAATGTGGCGCAAAAACGCATCGCCCAGGCCCACGCCCTTGTGTGCGCCTTCGATCAGTCCCGGAATATCGGCTAGCACCACATCCTGATAATCCACCACCGCCACCCCGAGATTGGGGTCCAGCGTCGTAAATGGATAATCTGCGATTTTGGGTTTGGCTCGAGTCACAGTGGCCAGCAGCGTGCTTTTGCCCGCGTTGGGGACGCCAATGATGCCGATATCTGCAATGAGCTTCAATTCGAGTTTGAGCCAACGCTCTTCACCTGGTTCCCCTTTTTCGGCAATGCGGGGCGCTTGATTGGTGGAAGAGCGAAAGGCGTAATTGCCTCGACCGCCGCGCCCTCCCTGGGCCACCAGCAGCTTTTCACCTGGCTCCAGGAGCTCACCCAAGAATTCGCCCGTTTCCGCGTCGTAGACCTCGGTTCCAGGGGGCACGGGCACTTCGATGGTTTCTCCGCGAGCCCCTTGTTTGTTGGAGCCACTCCCATGCTTGCCTCGTCCGGCCTTAAAATGAACCTTGAAAGCGAAATGATGCAAGGTGTTGTGGCGTTCACTGGCAACGAGATACACGTCGCCGCCTTTGCCTCCACTACCCCCCGCGGGCCCGCCACGCGAGACAAATTTCTCGCGACGAAACGCGACAACGCCACTGCCGCCATCGCCGCCTTTGACATAAATCTTTGCGTGATCTTTAAACATAATCCTCACTCATGTTACATACTTGCCAGCCAATAGCCCCGAACGAGGCAACTTGCGCTTCCGACTCAACCACGGACCACGAGACGAAAGGACAAACATGGATGATAGACATCTTCCTCCTTTCGTCCACCTTCGTCTCTGGTCGTCATTTCTCGGAAGTTTCCGGTGCCTGCATTACTAATCGGCTTTGTCTGGGGCTGTGCGTAACGTCATATCCTCAATAAAACACCCGTCCGAAGACGGGCGCTGAATGGTCAGCTGGGCATAACGCATCGGAGGAGACGCACTTTCCGATAGGGTCATTATAGCCTACTGTCAAGGCAGCGGGCAACCTAGGGTGCGTTTCGGTTTGGGGGCGCTTTTATTGGTCGGGCGGATTGCGAATCCGCCCTTGAGCGCCGGTCGGATTGCGAATCCGCCCTTGAGCGCCGGTCGGATTATGAATCCGCCCTGGGGAGCCCCGCTTCGGAGCCGGATTCGCAATCCGGCGGGTTTTACAATGCCTGCCCCAATTTTGAAACGCAACCCCTTTGATGGGAAAGTTGACATCCCCAGGCTCCCGTGCCACAATGTCAACATGGCCCGATTTACCGATCCACCCCCTTTTCCGCCCCACTGGCTAGAGGCGTTGCAAGCGCTGGACGTGCGCTGGCAAGGGGGAGATGCCGCCACTCAATCAGATATCGATGAAGCCCTGGCGTTGTGGCGCCAACGTCTGCATCGCCCACCCGAGCCAGATGAGGAATGGTTCGATATTGTGGATGCAACTGGGGAGCCGTTGGGTCTGATGGCGCCACGGTGGTTTGCTCATCTCACAGGATTGCGTCATCGGGTGGTGCATGTGCTGTGCACCACGCCCCAGGGGCTGTTGGTGTTGCAGATGCGCTCACATCGTCGGCCCGACTGGGCCCAGCATTTTTCCACCACTGCCGCCGGACATGTCAAGGCGGGAGAGACCTGGCAGCAGGCTGCCCTGGCCGAGATCGAAGAAGAGGTCGGGTTGACGCGTACACATCTGTCTCAGTGGTTGGCGACAGATGCGCTGGTTCCGGTGGGAGCTCCCTACCTTGGCCGCAAACGCCAAGAGCGTCACCCAACGTTTCTCAACGGTCTGCCCATGTTGGATTGGCAAGTGAATCAGATTTTTACGGGTGAGATCACCGCCTGGGGCTTGACGGCCATTCATTTCGATGATGGGGAGGTGGATGGTGTTTATCTCACGCCGCCAAAAGAAGTGGCCCGTCTGGTCCAGCAACGCGATCCCTCGCTGGCTCCCAATCTGTTCGAGGTCTTTCCTCGTTGGCAGCAGTTTCATGCGGGTGTGTTTCAATCTCGGGGCAAGTTGTCTAATGATGCACTGGCCGAGTGAACTTGGGCTCTGCAGGCGTAGCCCCACCTTAGTTTCCTCCCCCGCTCCGAGATGGGCGGGGAAGGAGATGTGGAAAGGTGTTCAGATAGCGCCCATCGTCGCAGGCCTGAAGCGCCAGACTTGAGTCGGTCAGGAACGCGAAAAGCGCCCCCGTTGAAACGCACTCGTTTCATGTGCGCTGATTCAACCTTGCTGTTGAATTTTGTAAAATGGGGAATTGAATTCATCCCCGCATTCGCTCTACCGAGATGACATTCTGCACCCGATCCACCAGATCGATGATGCGGGTAAGCTGTTTGGTGTCTTTGACTTCGATGGTAAGGATGATCGAGGCGAACGGGGATTTGCTGTTGGATTTGGTTGTGGAGCCGCGGATGTTGATTTTTTCCTGAGCCAGGATGTTGGTGATATCCCGCAGCAGCCCCGCGCGATTCCATGCCTTCACCAGGATGGTGACCGGATAGGTCGGCGTTTCGATGCCCCAATCGACCTGAATCAGGCGCTCAGGCTCATTTTGCGCCCGGTGCAACAGGTTGGGGCAATCCTGGCGGTGGATGGTGATGCCGCGACCGCGAGTGATGTAGCCGATGATTGGCTCGCCCGGCAGTGGGTGGCAACATTGTGCGAAGCGCACCAACATTCCCTCCACCCCGCGAATGCTGGCGGCGCGGTCGTTTTCCCGGGCCTTGGGCGGTGGCGGAAAGTCGGGCAGGTCGGGCTCTGTTTCCAGACTGGCCGCTAGCATGGCTTGCTGTTGTAGATCGATGAGTTTGCCCGCGATGCGCTCGGTGGAAAGATCGCCATAACCGATCGCCGCCAGCATATCTTCCACCGTTTCATAATCCAACGCCCGGGCCACTTCGTCATAGCCCAGACGGATGTTGAGTTGTTTCAGCAACCGCTCCATGGCCTGGCGTCCAGCCTGGATATTTTGTTCGCGATCTTGTTTGCGGAACCAGCTCTTGATTTTCGAGCGTGCGCGTGAGGTGCGCACATAGCCCAAATTTGGATTCAACCAGTCGCGGCTGGGGCCGCCTCGCTTGGTGGTGATAATCTCCACTCGGTCTCGGTTTTGTAGTTTGTAATTCAGCTTGACCAGCTTGCCGTTGACTCGCGCCCCGCGGCAACGATGTCCCACTTCGGTGTGGATGTAGTAAGCGAAATCGACAGGCGTAGCCCCGGCTGGCAAGCTGATGAGATCGCCCTTGGGCGTAAAGACATAGACGCGATCGCTAAACAAATCGGTGCGCAGATTTTCGACCATCTCGGTGGCGTCGCCATGTCCTTCCTCCTCATATTGCACCAACGCCCGCAACCAGGCCACCTTGTTGGCGAACTGATGATCGTACTTTCCGCCCCCCTCCTTATAGCGCCAGTGTGCAGCCACCCCTTGTTCGGCCATCTCGTGCATCTCGCGAGTGCGAATTTGCACCTCCATATGTTTTCCGCCTGGCCCGATCACTGCCGTATGTAACGATTGATAACCGTTGTCCTTGGGACGAGCGATGTAATCATCGAATTCACCAGGAATTGGAGTCCATCGACTGTGGATTAACCCCAAAACGGTGTAGCAATCAGCCACCGAATCCACAATGATGCGGAATCCATGCACGTCGTAGATCTCCTCGAAGGGCACACCTTTTCGTTGCATCTTGCGCCAGATCGAATAGATGTGTTTGGGGCGACCACTCACTTCGCCTTTGATCCCCGCTTTATCCAGCTCCCGCCTGATTTCTCGCTCCACTAGCTTGATGAATCGTTCTCGAGTCTCGCGGCGTTGCGCCAGTGCGGATTTAAGCTGTTGATAAATTTCGGGGTGCAGATAGCGGAAGGAGAGGTCTTCCAGTTCCCATTTGATCTGCCTCATGCCCAAACGGTTGGCGACCGGAGCGAAAATATCGAGCGTTTCACGGGCGATGCGTTTTCGTTTTTCGATGCTAGAATGCCCATCCAACGTGCGCATGTTGTGTAATCGATCCGCCAGCTTGATGACCAGGATCAAAGGGTGCTCCGCCGAACTCATGAAAAGTTGGCGCATATTCTCAGCCCATTCTTCCTCCCAGGTGGGCGCACTACGACGTCTGCCGCCGTTGGCGTCTGGCTTGCCGTGGGCGTCGGTGGGTTCCAGTTCTTTGGCGGTTTGTTTCGAAAGCTTGGTCACTCCCATGACCAGTTTCATCACTTTGACCCCAAACTGTTCTTGAATGCGTTCGGGAGGATAATTGCAATCTTCCACCACATCGTGCAACAAGCCCGCGGTCACCGTCTCTGCGTCTGCGTGCATATCCGCCAGGATGTCGGCCACCGCCAGAGGGTGGGTGATGTAATCATCTCCCGAGCTTCGTTTTTGCCCCCGGTGTAATCTTTCCGCGAGAGCATATGCCTGACGCACCATCTCCAGTTGTTCAGGAGACATGTACTTCAGTTTCGCCAGGACCTGCTCGATGGTCGGGGCGATGTATTTGGTCATGGGCAGCAGCTTCTCCTCGCTCTGGATATGACGACAGGGACGCCATGATGGGACGTCCCTGTCCACTTACACCTCTATTATACGCCTATTTGACGGAAAATGGTAGAGGTATTACACATCCAAATTTTGTACTTCGCGGGCATGACTTGTGATAAAACGGCGCCTGGGCGCCACTTCGTCACCCATCAACATACTGAAGATACGATCACTTTCCGCTGCATCCTGGATGGTGACTTGCAGGGCGATGCGTTTGTCGGGGTTCATGGTGGTTTCCCAGAGTTGTTCCGGGTTCATCTCCCCCAGACCTTTGTAGCGCTGCACATGCACTTTCTTGCCCTGGAAGCGTTTCATCAATCGCTCTTTTTCGTTTTCGGTGTAGACGTAATGTTTTTCCCGGCCTGAGCTGATGAGATAGAGGGGCGGCTGGGCGATATAGAGGTTGCCATTGCTAATGAGCGGCTCCATGTATCGGAAGAAGAAAGTGAGGAGCAGGGTGCGAATGTGTGCGCCGTCCACGTCGGCGTCGGTCATGATGAAGATGTGATGATAGCGGAGATTTTCCAGGTTGAATTGTTCGCCGATGCCAGTTCCCAGGGCGGTGATGAGAGCCTGGATTTCACGATTGCCCAGGGCTTTATCCAGCCGGGCCTTTTCGACATTCAGGATTTTGCCGCGTAGCGGCAGGATGGCCTGGAATCGTCGATCCCGTCCTTGTTTGGCGGAGCCTCCGGCCGAGTCGCCCTCCACGATGTAAAGTTCCGATTTGGCCGGATCGCGTTCTGAACAATCGGCCAGTTTGCCGGGTAGCGTCATACTTTCCAGTGCGCTCTTGCGGATGACCAGATCGCGTGCTTTGCGTGCTGCCGCCCGGGCCCGGGAGCTGATGAGGCATTTCTCGATGATCTTTTTGGCTTCGCGAGGATTGCTCTCCAACCATTCGCTAAAGATCTCGGTCACTGCCGATTCCACCTGGGTGCGCACTTCATTGTTCAGTAGCTTGACTTTGGTCTGGCTCTCGAACTGCGGGTCCACCAGCTTGACGCTGACAATGGCGGTGAGGCCTTCGCGCGTGTCGTCGCCTGAGAAGTTAGGGTCTTTGTCTTTAAGGAGTCCCTGCTTGCGTGCATAATCGTTGATGCAGCGGGTGATGGCGCTGCGCAGGCCGGTGAGATGTGTGCCCCCATCGGGCGTGCTGATGGTGTTGGCGAACGCATGCAGCGATTCGCTGTAACCATCGGTGTATTGAATGGCAGCCTCCACCTGGGTGGTTTCGAAATTGCGCTCGATATAAACTGGTGGGTGCAACGGATTGCGATTCTTGGTGAGATAGCGCACGAATGAGGCGACGCCCCCTTCGAAATAAAAACTCATCTCCCGCGGCTCATCGGGACGTTCATCCACCAGACGAATGCTGAGCCCGCGGTTGAGGAAAGCCATCTCGCGAAAACGATTGACCAGGGTTTCGTAGCTGTAGCGGGCCTCGGGATCGAAAATCGTTTTGTCGTAGAGGAAATGTTGTTCTGTGCCCGTGTCATTTTTGGCTGTTTTGCCCACAACTTGCACATTGGTGACAGGTTTTCCTTGCTCGAATCGTTGGCGGTAGATCTTGCCATCACGCCTGACTGTGGAAATCATCCATTCACTCAGCGCATTCACAGCGCTGACGCCGACGCCGTGCAAACCGCCCGAAACTTTATAGCCGCCGCCACCGAACTTGCCGCCTGCGTGCAGTTTAGTCATCACTACAGTCAGCGCGGGCAGCCCCGTCTGCTTTTGGATGCCCACTGGAATGCCTGCGCCGTTGTCGATTACTGAGATGCTTTCATCTTTATGGATGATCACATCGATGTGATCGCAGCGGCCCGCCATGGCTTCATCCACCGCGTTATCCACCACCTCATAGACCATATGGTGCAACGCCGCCTGATCGGTGCCACCAATATACATGCCCGGGCGACGGCGCACCGCCTCCAGGCCTTCCAACACCTGAATCTGATCCGCTGTATACTGTTCTGGCGTCACATTCGATGCCTTTTTGTTCGTTTTTGCCATACGTGAAATACCTTACAAGAATTTGTAGGCTCAACCGAGCCAGGATGAATGCAATTTCTCGAAACGATCAGGGCGTCTGGAGATGGAATCCGGCTAACGCGTCCTTCTGGACGATGCACGCTTCATGTTTTGTTGTTCGAGTCCGATTGTTGGCTCAAGATGACCAGCGAACGGGTTTTCTGCCATTGCTGATAGCGCGATTGATAGAAAAAAATCGCTGCCGCTACAATCGCTGTGCCCAGATACGCATTGCCGCAAACGCTAAGCACAACGCCCCAAACATGGTGGCCCAAAGCCAACCAGATGCGTGAAAATCCTTCGATCAACAGCAAAGTGAGAATGAGAAATCCCAGTGTGCTCATGGCGTTGCGCCCGACCACATTCAGGCTGCGCCAAATCGCACTGACCAGATTCACGCCATCGCTGGCCACCGCATAAACGACGAAATATAGGCCAATACTCAGCCAGATGCTGAAACCAATGAAAAGCAGCCAAAGGATGCTAAAGAGCGCAGCGCCGGCAGCGCCGAAAAATGTCAGGAAGAACGCGCCTATCAGGCCAAAAAACAGGCTAAAGAACAAGATGCCCAGGAAAAGAATGATAAGATAGAGGTTGATATTGAGCCATATCCACCCCCAACGCTTGAGAAACAACTGCGAAAATGGACGCTCCCGCTGCATAACGGAAACGATGTGCGCCAACCAAAAACTGCCGATGAGAACGCCCAGCGGGATTAGCGCCGCACTCCAGAGTAACGCGGACTGCCAGGATGTGAGTTCGATCACACTGGCAGAATTAGCGAGCTCTGTCTGGAAATCGAGACGCGTAAAAATAGAGGGCAGACCGGTAAGCAGTCCTGCCAGCAGAGAGAAAAGGTTGTAGCCAGCCCCTAAGCTCTTTAGACTTTCAATAGCTGTATCAAAGTTCGCCACCAATTCAGATGGCATTTCGGGCTGAGGAGGGATCGCCTCAATGAGCTGATTGATCAGCGATGAGATCGATAGCCGAGGCCCCAGCCACAGGAAGAAGTCAAGAAAGACAGGAATGATAATCAACCACAGATAATGGTTGAGGAAGTTGAATCCTTGTTGTAGCGATTCGATAACGCCCAGGGGCTTTTCTTCCGTTTCAATGATAGTCTGCATAGCCCCTCTATTTTACCATGAATCCGCTATTTTCGCTAATCTGTTCGCCTGTGCAGAGGGTTTTAGGGCGTAACGTTATGTTTACTGCTGTTCGCCATGCACGCCAAAAAGGCTCGCCCGACGGCGACCATCGGGCGAGCCAGCATAAGTCTGTGTGAGGCTGTTCTGAAAACTGCTTTGGCTAGATTTGCATTTGGGGGCGCAGCCTTTGGGGGAGAAGAATGACCTCGGAACGGCCAACATCGGGGCGTTTACTTCTTCCTGTGCAAGCTTGGTACAGCGTTGCGCCAATCATTTCCTAGATTCTTGTACATCATTCCGATGGGGCGAAGCATGACATAACCTGGAAGTGACTTCGACCATCCAGTAATTAGCTTTTAGAGATTTCGCGGGCGATGATGTGCCGTTGAATTTCGCTGGTGCCTTCATAAAGCTGGAATATCTTGGCGTCACGCATCAGCTTTTCCACAGGATATTCGCGGCTGTACCCATAGCCGCCAAAGACCTGCACCGCCTCTGTGGTCACGCGCATGGTCATATCTGCACAATAGGCTTTGGCGTATGCTGCCAGCGTGGTGTTGCGATGTCCATTATCCAATAACCATGCGGCTTTTTGGGCCAACAGTCGTCCCGCTTCGATTTCGATGGCCATATCCGCCAGCTTGAAACCAATGGCTTGTTTGGCAATGATGGGTTTGCCAAACGCGATGCGAGTCTTGGCATACTGCGTGGCTTCTTCGAAGGCGCGACGGGCCACGCCCACGGCGGCGGCAGAGACCGCAGGACGGGAGCTGTCGAAAACTTTCATGGCAATGAGAAAGCCCATGCCCTCAGGCCCGAGGCGATTCTCTACCGGCACCTCGACATCTTCGAAAAAGACCTCGCTGGTCCAGGCCGCGTGTTGTCCCATCTTGGGCAGTGGTTTACCTGTGGTGACACCCCAATCGCGCTCGACGATGAAGGCGCTGAGGCCGCCGTAGCGATCTTCTTTGTTGGTGCGGGCAAAAACCACGAAAATGTCGGCTACCGGGCCATTGGTAATCCAGATCTTATTGCCATTGAGTATATATTTGTCCCCCTTGCGTTCGGCGGAAAGTTTGATCGCGGCCACATCTGACCCTGCGCCCGGTTCAGTGACGCAATACGCGCCCATCGTTCCTTCCGCCATCATGCCCAAATATTTTTTCTTTTGCTCCTCGTTTCCAGCGATTTTGATAGGCAACGCGGCCAACGAGTTTAACATCAGGGCAGTTTCGATACCAGAGCATCCCCAAGCCAGCTCCTCGGTGAGAATGACTTCTTCGAGCAAGGACATGCCCGGGCCGCCGTACGCTTCAGGCACGTTAACGCTAAAGAGCCCATACTCCTGCGCTTTTTTAATGACTGGCCAGGGGTATTCTTCCGCAGTGTCGTAATGTTCGGCCACTGGTTTGATTTCATTTTCGGCAAAATCATGGGCCAGGTCCCGCAGCATCTTTTGTTCGGATGAGAATTCAAAATTGAGCATTTTTCGCCTCGTTGGTGGTTGTGAATGGAATTTCCGATAGAAACAGAAGCCGATTTTTGGAATCCTGCCTCCATTCTAGCATGAAGTAACGCAATGCGTCAAAATTGTTTTGCGCAGTGCGTTACATCGCACCCGACCTCCCAAAAACGTCATTGTCATCCACGCGAATCATTGCTATAATGGCTTGTAAGAATTTGGCTCTTTTGGATTTCAGAAGGCATGGAAACCCCGCAGAATCCAGTCGAGCCAGGATATTTTTCTTTCTCTCTTGCCGTCATAGGAGGAGCTTTATGAATGTGTGGATGATTTTATTATTAGGCATCATTATCGGTTGGATTATTGGTGTGATTATTGTGCGTCAGAATTATGAGACGTGCCGCAAGCAGATTGAAGTGATGAAAAAAGACTTGTTTGAGAGTGGTGAACAGTTAGAGAAAGCCTCGCGGGTGTTGGATGGACTGGCGTATGATATTCAGGATAAAGAGAATCAGTTACAAACCCTTGTTCATGAATAAACCTGATGTGCGACTTTTCGGTTCTAAAAGGCAGGCGTTGATGCTTTAATCTGCTGTCCCACAAACAGACGAAGGGACGACAGGACGAAAATGGACGAACAAGATGCTTATTTTGTCCACGTTGGTCACTTTTCGTCCATGTTCGTCGGTTTGTTCAGCGGTAGATGCTTGTTAAGCCCGTTGATGCCCCAGAAAGTTGCACATTGGGTATGAATAACTATTCGCTCTTATTCCATTGATTGACGATGAAGAGGAGAAAAAACATCATGTCGAATTGGCTCGTGTTGTTGATAGGTCTCATTATCGGCCTATTGATTGGCATTATTGCAGGCAGGAAAAATTATGAGAGTTGCCAGGAGCAACTCGAGAAAATGGACGCAGAAATTCGGGCGCGAAAGGAAAAATTGGCCCGGACTCAGAAAGAGATCGCTGCGGAGGAACAGCATTTGGAGGAGGTAGCGAAAGAGGTGGCGCAGGCGGAGGCGCGTGTAAGGATGACGGAGGAAATCGCAACGCGCGCGGAGACGCCCGCCGTTGATCTGGCAGAGGAACCCGGGGAGGGCGAGGCTGTGGCCGAAGTTGTAGATGCTGAAGCCGCCGCCAAGGTGGATGAAGGAGCGGTCGCGGTCGGCGAGCGCACTGAGACCGTGTCGGGCAAAGCTGCGGTTAGTGGCGCAACCGCTGATGTAGCGACGGAGCCCCTTTCAAAACGTGGTGATGTCATCGAGCGTGTGACCGAATGCCCGCAAAAGCTGGCTCGCATCAAGGGGATCGGTCGCGTGTATGAAGACAAACTCTACCAGGCCGGGATCGGCACCTATTGGCAGGTGGCCACTGCTTCGGCCGAGCGTCTGGCCGAGATTTTCGGCATTAAAGATTTTCAAGCGGTGGATTTGGATGCCATTCAGCAGGGCGCCCGAGCGCTTGCCGAAGCCACGGACACGGTGGGTAAGGTGTGGAATGGTCGCCAACCTGATGATCTTGAAAATCTGCCCGGCATTGGCAAGACGTACGAGGGGAGGTTGTATGATGCAGGCATCTGCACCTGGCAGAAATTAGCGGCCTTGACGCCCGAAGAGCTGGCCGCCATTCTCAAAGCCCCTTCCTGGAATCAGCCCAACTATGCCGCATGGATCGCATACGCCAGGGCGCGGATGGCGTCGGCGAGTTGATGGATTCGTGTCGTTGAGAACAAAAAGACCTCCGAGAACAATCACACTCGGAGGTCTTCTTCGATGTGGTTTTGGTTTATCTAACCTTGCAATAGCCGGGCCAGAGTCTTACGGGCCAAAATATGGCTGCTAATAACCCCCACTACATCATTATTTTCGACCACAGGCATGGCGGTGATTTCATTGGTTTCCAGCAACTTGAGCACTTCTGGGATGCTGACCTGCGGCGAGACGCTGATCACGTCGCGACTCATGATCTCAGACACCGGCAAATCGTCAGCTTTGCCTTGGGCGATGGCGTTGGTAATATCCCAGTCTGTGACTACCCCCAACAGCTTTCCATGCTCCACTACGGCCAACATTTCGTTGGGATCATCCACCAGCAGGCTGGCCGCCTGGCGTAAGGTCATGTCAGGACCAATCGTGGTCAGTGGCTCCATCACATCGCGTATGGGACGATAGCGCTCACGGGAGGTGATGCGGGTGATGCTGATCTGCTCTGCGGCCTCTAGCGGCAGCATGTCTGGGTCGGCGATGAGAAAATCGACCAGCTCTTTCATGTTGCGGCGGATCACTTCTTCTCGCTGGCGTACGCCCGCTTCTAATCTTCTGGCGGCGAGCTCCGCCAGCTCTGCTTGATGCTGCTGTAACCATTGCTCTACGGCGGCGCGATCGCCCAAAATTTCATGAGGGAAGCGCAAATGATCGGGCGTTTTGATGATGTGCTCTTGTGCGGCAAAAATAACGCCACCTGAATTGACCAGGAAATCGCTGGCAATGACAACCCCTTGTTGCCAATAGACCACCCGTTCCATACGCAAGCGGGCGGCGCGGCGAGCAGGATCGGGGGAGTAGGTGTTGGCCCCTTCGACGATCATGCTCCACCGGCCCATACGATCCACCGTCATGCAGGGATGGCTGCCAGGATCGACATCGAGATAGCGAGCAATGGGGGCGGCGGGGACAAAGCAAAACGCATCTTCGCGCAGCAAATCATTGGGCGCATTGGCGAATTTCGTCTTCGGGTGCGGTGAGCGCTGGTTCAGCAATCGCGTCAGAAAATAGTGGAATGTGACCAATCCATGCTCATCACGAATGTTCAGGAGCTCGCCGATGGGCAAGCCCGAATGGTCGAACAGATAACCGTGGGCGTCGCTGATGCCAGAGATTTTGGGCGCAGGCGAGAGTTCATCAAGCAATTTGGCGACGTGCGCACCCACCGCGCCAAACCCCTGGATCAGGATCGTCATTTCCTCGCGACTGGGCACGATCATGTTTTTGAATTGTGGCAATGCTTTGAGGCGCGGCATTTGTTCCAGCAAAGCGTCGATGGCAATAACCACGCCTCCGGCAGCAGCGCCCAATTCGTCGATGCGATTCCCCCCCATATCCACAGGTTTGGAGAGGGCGCTGTCGATGCCGTTTTCGATGGCAATAGTTTTCATGTCGGCGTCATTGGTGCCCACATCGGGGCCGGGCAGGTAGAGGGCCCGATAACGGCCAATGAGATGTGCAAATCGTCGCACGATCTCCCGATGTTCTCGTTCGTTGATGGGATGTTCGGGGGCGACGATACCTGACTTGCCGCCGCCATAGGGCAGATTGGCCGCGGCGTTCTTTAGCGTCATGCCCCGGGCTAGATTGAACACGGTAGCCGGAACAAGATCGGGCAACATTCTGATCCCGCCCATCGATGGACGTCCCATGGCCAGATTATCCACCACCAGATATCCGCCTACTTCCAGATCGTCTTGCTCATCCCACACGCACACCACTAGACGCGGGCCCAAATTATCAGAACGTATGCCCAACCGGTTTAGCCGGTCTACATCTGTTGCGCCAAATTCCATGAATGCCAGAGCTCCCTCGTGGCGTAATCGATTCCGCCAGGTTTGCTCAGGCAACGCCTGGCGCAAAAAAGCTTCCATTTGTTTGGGGATCATCGTTGATCACCTCCTGATTGTTGCAAATGAGTCTTGTTAAGTAAGCTCTAATTTCGTCCTGTCGTCCCTTCGTCTGTTTGTAGGACAGCAGATCAATGCATCAAAGCCTACCTTTTAGAACAGAAAAGTCGCACATCAGGTAGTTATTGTATCATGTCCGGCGGGATTTGTGATGTCCGGTCACGATGAGGTTGGGGCGCTGAGGTCTTGCGTATCCTTTCCCAAGCGGCTTTCAGTTGTTTGAGTTCTGCGGGATCCGCGGCAACATGACCATACTCATATGCATTGTACGCCTCTGTGATGTGCTGTAAGGCGTGCTCTTGCTCTGGAAAGGCCTGTATCAGTTGGGGCAGGTAATCGTTGGGCGTCCAGGATGGATCGCGTGGGTAACCTTGTTGAGACGCTAGTTTTTGCACATTGGCATAGATATGGCGAATAGAGACCGCAGCGTAAAATTTTCGTCCCACGCCAAATTGCCCAATTAGCTCCATCAGTTCGCCGAGTTTGTCAAAGCCACGTCGCAGTGCGTCTATCACGCCTGGGCCCTCCAGGCTCTTCACACGCATATGTTCTTCGTCGATGAGGTGGATATGCTGAGCATGGCGTCGTTTGACCAGCCAGAAGACCAGCATCAACAACACCAACATGGCCACGGTGATGGGAATGACATATCGAAACAAAATCTCCAGCCAGCCGGGAGAGGTGTAAATGGTCTGGTCGTATCCCATCACCTTATCGACGCTGGGCAAGCGTTCGGATAGGTTGTTGATGAGTTCTTCGCCGCTCTCGCCACCAATGATGCCTTGCGCCAGATGTACAAACCACTCTAAAAATGGATTGAGTAAGCGCAGGAAAAATAAGATGGCGATTTCAGCATAAGGGGCGATCCAGCTCAGAGGAGGCGTCAGCCATTGCCAAAAGCGCCGGAATCCCTCCAGGCTCCAAATGTGACCAAAAAGCCAGGCGACGCCCAGCACCGCGGTGATGCTGATGCTGGCGACGCCAAGCCAGCTTCGCTGGATGGGAGCCCGACCACCACCCGTGGTGCTGGCTTTCTCTTCCGCTCGCCCCAGGGCCACGGCCAACAAGCCAAAGAAGAAAAAAATATGCACAAACATCATCGCAGATTGGTGGCTGAGGTGACGGAAGATTGACGTGGTGAACAACAAAGCCAGTACGCCTTTGCGAAAATCATAACCGATGACAAAAAAGTTGATGGGGCGTTGTAAAAATGTTACCGCTCGCCACCAGAGAAAGGCAAGGGTTCCCAAAATTACTCCGATTTGAAGCCGTTTGTTTCCAGGTTCGAGGAGTCGCTTCAACCAATTCAGGCTGCTGATGGGCTCATCGGCAAAGACGAGAATGCGAATGGCGATAAGGCCGATGGCAATGAGAATGCCCGCCACGATCGCCTCGAACGTGGGCGTGGGGATATCAAGTCGTTCGAGAAAGTGAGCAATGAGGATCATCCCCAGCATCACGCCCCACAAGCCAAGGAGATGAAGGAGTGCAGACGAACGCCAGGTCGACGGCCAAAAGATCATGACCAGCGGCGTATACCAGGCCATTTCCATGGCGGTGAGCGAAAAGAAAATCGCGTTCTGAATCCAGGGCAAGCCGCGGCGAGGGATAGAAATCAGGGTCATGACGATTGTAAGATGGTGCGAATAGCGGCCCGTTGACGTTGCTCGGGCGTCTGCAAGGTTTTGTCGAGCTGGGCGGGAGGGGATAGTTGCAGCGCATCGGTGAGTCCCTCGGGTACGCGATAGATGAACACGCCATGCGAAAGTTCTGGAAGTGGGCGTGGATCCAATGTGATGAGGACAATACGGCGCCCCACAGCTTTTAGATCAAGTAGTGTGGCGGCCAGGCTTTCGGGCACTGTGGAGGAAACGATCACCAGCGTCGCTCCCCAGGACAGGTGTGGACTTTCGGCGGATAACAGACGATGGAAGGGAGTGGTGGCGAATGGCGTCACCGCGGCCAGCAGTTCCAGAATGGTGATGAGTTGGGCGGGAGAGCGTCCTGGCGGGATTTTGAGGCTTTGGTCGGAATGTGGAAGCGCACCGTTGGCCAATAAACCTGTGGGCCAGCGTTGTATGAGCGCGTGATAACTCACCGAGGCCGCGATGCTCACCATCAGTTCCAGGTGTTCAGGGATGACGCCCATGTAGGTTTTTTCAACCGTTTGCACGTTCAGGCAAACCATAAGATTCAGGGTGTTGGTGGGTTCCAGCACGCGGGTTTGCAAGCGCTGGCGTCGGGCCGATGCTTTCCAATGCACTTTGCGAAAATCATCTTCATGTCGATAGTCTCGTGCGCCTACGGTGCGTAAAGGGTCTTCGAACATAAACTGCGGCGCTGCTTTTGGTCCGAATGGCTCTTTGGCGGGAAGTCCCAATGAGGTCAGGGGCAGCACTCGAGGATACACGACCAATGTCTGCTCTCTGGTCAGACGGCGGGCACTGCGGAACATGCCAAAGCCATCGCCTGTTTCTATACTCACTGGCCCAAAGGTGTGGAAACCACGAGTCGTCGCCCGGATGTGGTAGCTGCGCGTGACTTTGTCATACCATTTCACCGACCAGAAATTATTAAATTCGCCCTTTCCTGTATCGCCGCGAATCAACAATGGGGCATCATCGACAGGCAGTTCTTTGGGAAACACATCGGTTGTGGTCACCCATGGCAATGGCAGAAGCTTGTGGTTGGCCACGCTCACGCGAACCTCCACCGTTTCCCCCATGAACACTCGTTTTTCTGAAAGTTTGCGCTCATAACACACACCAAAGAAGGCAAATCGATTCCACAGCCAACTCGTTGCGACGACTGTCAACAAAATCGCAGCAATGGCCATCAATTCTGGAATCTGGAAGAGTAAACCAAACAACGTAATCACCAGCGCCAATGCCATCCAGGCAGAGTTGAATTGCTCCTGTACCGACGTATCGATGCGTCGGGCCCCATAATCAAAATGTTTTTTGAATGCAGCCAAGGCTTTGTTATTCGAGGTCATGGTTCCCACTACTGGTGGCTGGCGGTGAGTCTTTGTATAGGGCTAGAAAGACATCGACCACCCGGGGATCAAACTGCGTTCCCGCGTTTCTCTTGAGTTCCTCCAGGGCTTCCTGATGCGGGCGTTCCGATTTATAGACGCGGCGGTCGGTGATGGCTCCATAAGCGTCTACGACTGACAAAATTCTGGCCCCGATGGGAATGTTTTCTCCTGCGAGATGATCGGGATACCCCCGGCCGTCATAGCGTTCATGATGATGTCTGACGATTTTCGCCGCTCCCTGCAATCGTGGCAGTGGCGCCAAGATGTTTTCACCAATCTCCGGATGTTTGTGCATGATTTCCCACTCTTCCTCGGTCAGCGGACCTGGCTTTTTCAGGATCGCATCTGGGACGCCGATTTTGCCGATGTCGTGCAAGCGGGCTCCAAAGCGTAGGTCTTCGATCTGTTGCTCACCCAGCCCCATCTTTTCCGCCACGGCGACGGCGATGTTTTCGAGTCGTTGGGAATGATCGGCCGTATAAGAATCTTTGGCGTCGCTGGCCAAAGCCAACGCCAGCACAGCATTGAGATACGCCCCTTCAACTTCATGAAACAGGAACACCCGCCGCAAGGTCATCATAAGCAGTTCTGCAATGCTTTTCACTACTCTTATTTCGGCGTCGGCGCAGCTTTGTTTGTCTCGCTCCACAATCAACACGCCCATGGTTTCATGCTCTTGTACGAGGGGGAGCAGCCAGGCGTATTGCCCTGACTTCGTGAAGATGATCTCTCGCTCCGCCGCGTTCATCGCCAACTCATCACGTGCGATTTTGAAACAATCTGACTCCTGGTTTAAGGCGCGACTGACGGTGGGATACGCGTTGATGTTGTTCACCCAGGCATGATGGGGCCCGACGATGTTTCGGGGAATGACATAATTGCGAAATTGGGCGCTGGCCAGGATGATTTTGACGTGATGGATCTCCGCCACCGCGTCCACCAACGATTGGGCTGTGGCGGAAATTACATCCTCCACCGTGTTGAGTGATGACAGGCTACGAGATAACGCGTAAAGCAGTGATATTTCCTGGGCGCGTTTTCGTTCTTGTTTGATGGAGAGTGAGTTGGCGATGGAAATTGCCAGAGCGTCGGCAATCTGTAAAAGTGGGGGCAGCTTCTCGGGCGTGAATTCGTCAAGTTGACGACTCACGATATTCAATGCGCCCAGCACCTCGTCTCCCACCTTCAAGGGCATGTTTATGCGCGAGCGATAGCCCGTCTGATATAACTGCGCCTCCACAGGATACATCGTTTCTGCGGCTAGGTCTGGCGTGACGTGCACGCGCCCCCCTTCGACATCCGCCACCGCCGATGTGGCGTCTCGTGGACTCCACTGACCATCCAGTATGTTGTCGCCAGCATCCAAAATGACCGAGAGCACAAACCCTTTGCGCTCTTCATCGGGCAAGGCCACGCTGATTCTATCTGCAGCAACCAATTTGCCAACCCCGGCGGCGAGCTGAGGAAAGACCATTTCAACATCCAATGTCTCATTCAGCGAACGGACGATACTGCTCACGACTTCTTGTTCCAGCGCTTTGCGTTTCTCTTGCTCCATCGAGATCGCTTTTTCAATGGCGATTGTGGTCTGATTGGCGTAAATCGCCAACAAATCCATCTGCTGCGGAGATATCTGCACCTCTTCTCCCAGCAAAATGAGAATCCCTCCCAAAATCAATGCGCCCCGTTTGAGGGGAAAAGTCAGGGCCCGGTTGACGTGGGGCAGCCTGAGCGCTGCGGGCAGATCATCCTGCTCGAACATGGCGACGCTGCGCACACCGTCCAAAAGGCCTGCGATCTCGTCTGCAATCTCCCCCTTTTCGTCCAACACCTCGTTATCATATTTATCGATGCCATATGTGATGGGATGAACCGTGTTGGCAATATGGATAAACACCGCTTCGGTGTTGGAAGCATTACGCAGAGAACGCGCCGATGTCGTGATGGTTTCGGTTACTGTTTTGGCTTTGCCAACGGCCTGTCCGGCCTGATAAAGTTTGGTGGTTGCTTGCAGCAACGCAGAAAGCTCCTCCATGCGTTGTGCATTTTCCAAAGCAATTGCAAGCTGGTTGGCTACGGTCTGGAGCGTATCAAAATCTTCCTGATCGAACGCATCGACCTGATCATCCTCGACAACGAGAACGCCGAAGAGACGCTCGCGAGATTGAATGGGGACATCAACTTCGCATTGTGCATTGGCTCCGCCAGGATGATAATCGCGCTCGTTGGAGATGTCGGGCCAATAATGCAATGTTCGATCCTGGATCGTCTTTTCTATGAGTCCATGCCCTGTGGGAATGTGTTCTCCAACCCGCTGGCAATCCTTCCCCAAACAATCCACCACCCTCCTTTCTTGCGTTTTGGGATCGACTAAGATGACATAAACATAATCATATCCCAATTTTTCATGAATCAACCAGGCGACCGAATGACACGAGTCCTGGACGCCCTTTAACTTCGAGAGCTCGGCGCTGATCTGGTGTAGCGTTTGCAGCCGGTTAATACGCTGATGCAAACGTTCGATGAGCTGGGCGTTGGATACAGCGCTTGCAGCCTGCGAGGCCAACAACGAGAGTGGCCCGATATCCTCTTCGGTGAATATGCGATCGTTCCCTTCCATTTCATACACCACTAGCACGCCGATCAACTCGCCCCCGTGCATCATGGGCGTGCCCATTGCAGCCGCGATGGGCACATCCGCATATCTGGGAGAACGATGTTCCCATTGACTGTAATTTTCCAGGATGATGGAACGGCGGGTCTTGGCGACGCGACCCGCCAATCCCTCGCCCATGGACAGTGGGCGTTTCAAATTGGCACTATCCGCCGAGACCACCAGCATATTTTTATCCTCATTGTAGAGGAAAATCAGACCATGCGACGCATTCAAAAGCTCGGTCGCTTCGGTAACGATTTTTTGCAACAGGGCATCGATATCATGTTCCGTCATCAATTCACGGGATATATTGTTCAATACCTGCAATTGTGAGACCTTATTCTGCAAGTCTTGATAAAGCTGCGCGTTTTTGATGGCGACCGCCGCCTGGCCTGCCAATGTTTGCAGGAACTCAACCTCCTCTTTTGTGAATTCCCTGGGCGTTCTGGTGCTGATATCGAGCACGCCTATGACCTCGCCGTTCACGATTAGGGGGGCGCCGAGATAGGAGACGATTTGGTCTACAATGCTACTTTCTGTTTCTTGCCAACGCGCGTCTTGGCGAACATCTGGAATGTAAAGATTTTGTTTGTGCAAGACAATCCATCCCGCTCCCCCTTCACCAATATGGAAGGATACAAAACGTTGCACCTGTGGATGATAAGAACCTTTCTCTGCCACAGGGACGATCAGCCCCTTGGAACGATCGACAAGAAAGAGTACGCTCATATCGCAATGTAGCTCATCGACCACGTGGGTGAGCAACGTATCGATCTGGTGTTGTAGGTCCAGAGTGGCCGAGATCGCGGTGTCGATCTTCTGAAGCGCTTCGATTCTTCTCAGGCGATTTTGGGCCTGCTCCAGCAAGCGCACTTTTTCAATGGCAATCGCCAAGTGCCCGGCAATGATCCCCATCAATTCGATCTCGCGTTCGGTAAAATGATGCGGGACGGTGTAATAGACGGCCAATTGCCCTAACACGTGTCCTCGATGGACGATGGGGGCAAGGCCCAAGGCCTGGATGCCTTCATCAAGAATGATTCGCTTCAGCCAGAAAAGCACAGCATCTTCTTGTTGCGCCACATCCTCGATGAAGATGGGGCCGGGATTCACCGAGTATGGCTTCCAGGGAGAATGTCCCTCGACGCCCTCTCGATAAGTCTCCGATAGGCCGTGCCAGGCTACAAAGCGTATCACGCCGGTGGGGTCAAAAAGAGAGATGGAAGATTTATCTCCATGCAGCGTTTCACCTATGCTGCGCAGCGCCGCATCATACACCTCGCTCAAGGTTGCAGCGCTGTTGATGGTTCCGATGATGTAATTGACTGAGTTGAGCTGGCTGACTCGCTCCTCCAGCAGCTGTTTCTGGACGATGTGCTCAGTGGCATCCCGCCAGGTGGCAAGAATCCCCAGGCGATGGCCATTATTTTGGAATATCGGTTCGGCATGCACTTCGTAATAAATGTCAGAAAGTGCAACTATCCGCCGAAAGGGCACCTTGGTGGTGACTATCTCTTCAAAGGGGATGTCGAGTCGCGCCATGTCTGGGAAAAATCGTCCGATAAGCTCCGCTTTAGGTCTCCCGAACGCGCGTTCAGCCGCCTTGTTCATGTCGAGGATGGTCAATCCATTATCCAGCACCAGATAAGCGTCTGTCATGCCCTCGATCGCGACTTTTCGGGCGATGGGCACCACATCGCTTTCTCCCATCTTCCATAACCCCACCGCGGCGATCACATATCCTGCTGTCAGTAAGATCGGTGATAAGTCGATGTGCGGCCCCAGCCAAAACTCGGCGATAATGAAACTGCCCATCCAGGGCAGGAAGGTAGCCGCCAGCAGAAACATAGCTTGTTTTTTCCCTTCATCCCCGGTATGACGATATTTATCCCATAGCAGGGCCGCCCCAATCGTCGCCAGAAGATAGGAGTATGCCACATGGATCCAGAACCAGAAGCCGTAAATGGCTTCGAGTAGAAGGTAATCACCCAGGGAGGAAAGAAATGTCTGACTATAAATCAGCCCGTGTCGTTCGTTGGTCCACGATAGAAGAATGGTGATTGTCGGTTCGAGAAAAAGGAGCGCGAGGATTTTTTTATCGAACCGAAACGTATGCCCGGAGTACTGAATGATGAAGATAAGCCACAGCGTGGGGATGGTTGCGATGGCCAGGTATTCGATCTTGGTGAAGCAAAACTTCGCCGTCAGATCATACGTTGCTATTTCTAACGTATAGAGAAATGACCACAGGGCGGTCAAGAATGTCGCAATCGCAAGGGGAAGATTTTGTCGCCTTTTCTTTTTGCGCAGAGATAACAAGCCAATCGTCAGGGAGATCGCCCCCGCAAGATAAAATAAAGTGGCGATGATTTGTTGGTTTGCTTGCATGGTAGTCAGAAAATGGGCTTTTGGTGGTAGTTGATGCTATTGGAAGACTGGCGCCGGGACCTGATTGACGATTTCTGCCAGGACTTCTTCGGGCGTGCGACCGCGTAAGCGGGTTTGCGGGCTGATGTGGATACGGTGGGTGAGTACAGATGGAGCCAGGGCTTTGATGTCGTCAGGCAGGACGTAATCCCGCCCGAAAATAGCGGCCCAGGCCTGACTGGCCCGATAAAGCGCCAGCGCGCCTCGGGGACTGACGCCCAACTCGACAGCAGGATGAGTGCGTGTCGCTCTCACAACGCGCACCAGATACGTCCGCACCTGGACTTCCACCCTCACCTCGCGCACTGCCTGCTGCATCTGCATAATTTGTTCTGGCGTGGTGACAGGATCGAGTGCGGTGAGCGGGTCTTGCCGGGCGTAACGTAGTAGCAAATCATTTTCTTCCGCTTCGCTCGGGTATCCCATATTGGTTTTCAGCAGAAAACGATCTACCTGGGCCTCGGGCAATGGAAATGTGCCTTCGAGTTCGATGGGATTTTGGGTGGCCAGCACGAGAAAAGGCCGCGGCAAGGTGAACGTCTCTCGATCCACCGTAATTTGTCCTTCTTGCATGGCCTCCAGCAGGGCCGATTGGGTGCGCGGCGTTGCCCGATTGATTTCATCGGCCAGAATGATTTGTCCCATGATGGGGCCGGGGCGGAATTCAAAGGCTTGGGTCTTTTGGTTATACCAATAGATGCCTGTGACATCGCTTGGCAACAGATCGGGCGTGAATTGGATGCGAGAGAACGTGCAGCCCCATGAGCGGGCCAACGCTTTGGATAGAGTGGTCTTGCCAATGCCGGGCACGTCCTCGAATAAGACATGTCCTTCAGATAACAGGGCCACCAGCGCCAAGCGAATTACCTCGTCCTTGCCAATGATGACTTGGGAAACGTTGGCGATAATCGAATCAGCAAATTGTTTTATTGTTATCATAGCAAATCGTAGTTGAATTTGGTTGCGAAGTCCCCGGCGCGGTTCGCCGCAGAACAGAGGTGTGGAAAAAGTCTGAGGCTTGCCGGAACTGTCGCTTCGCACAAACTTATATGGCTCCACAGAATTTTATGAGGGCCGCTCATCTCCTAGAGGCGGCAAAGATGGCGGCGCCCTGAATCCCAAAAGAGCCGTTATTATTCAGACCCCAATGTGCAACTTTTTTGACGCATCAACAGACTTATCAGGCATCTCCACGCAATATGCCAATGAACATGGACGAAAAGTGACCGAAGTGGACGAAATCACCATCTTTCTTCGCTCATTTTCATCCCGTCGTCCCTTCGTTTGTTTGCGAGACGGCATATCCAAGCATGAACGCCCGCTGTGGCAGAATGTGAAAGTCGCACATCGAGTTGTTCATTGTATCATAGTTTCTATCAGAGACCACGAGCAGAGTTGTTCATCAGCAGTTTCAAATTTGTCGTTGCTCCAACCCCCCCTCCCAGCCTCTCCCCGTTACGACAGCCGTCGCACGGGGGGAGGAGCCCGGCGAGAGCAAAAAAACTTTGTAGATGAAGGGTTCCCTCCCTCGAACGCGAGCGTAGCAAGTGTCGGGGGAGAGCCGGGGAGGGGGCAAAAAGGAGGCGGGGAAGCCTCAGATAAACGCTTTCTGGCCGGTTTTCCCTAAATTTGGAATTGCTGGTTGTTCATAGGGGGCGTTTCAATGTGGGGGTAATTTGTCTAATGATGCACTGGCCGGCCGTTTTTTACTAAATTCAGTAGATCACGATCTGGCAGCCTGACACAAATTTCATGCTCACGCTTCCTGCCGATTGAAATCTGGGTTGAGGGCCTGCGGCCGCCTGTCGATCTGCGTCGACAGCGTCTTGGATGCCAGATGGCGACACGAATCGGGCGGAAAAAGCGTCTCCAAAGGGGGACAAGCGGCGCAGGCAATTCTCTTCCAATTCTCCTCCCCCCGCCCGTCTCGGAGCGGGGGAGGAAGCAAAGGAGGGGGCTGCGCCCCAAGAATCGAATTCATTCGGCCAGTGACAGCAAACAAAGCCAATTTGTGTCAGGTAGGTAGGATCACGATTTGTCATGATGCGCAGAGCCGGATCCGTGAGCCGGCGGTGATTCAAGCGTCAAACCCGCGGGATTGCGAATCCGGCTGGACACATACTCTCGCAATCGTGATCTACTGAAATTTGAAATTGCTGGTTGTTTATGGTTGAGTGTTGCGTCCGATTTCCATCCCCCCTTTTGTTGTTTTGAAGCTGGCGTTCGATGAAGCATGATCTGCCCCTCCGTTATGGCGTCATTACGAATGCCGTCGTAGGTTGGGCCGCGACCACATCCTCGAATGCCGGATACAAGCCCTCATGCGGATGCCAGCATTGCAGCGCCTCGGGGCGGAAATCTTTCAGCGCCAGACTGAAATATGTCAGTAGACCTGCGCGGTCTTCTGGCGTGAGATCATAGCGCAGATCATGCAGATATTTGGTGAGAACGCCGATATCCAAACCGAGCCGGGGAGCGTAGGCGCGAGCGATTTGAGGGATGTGCGCCAGGCCATCCTGTTTGCTTGCATACAACGCGGGTAGGATGTTCAGCTCAGCCAGCGCCGGCAATGCTTCGCGTCGGGCCGCCCACAAGGCAAAGACAAAGGGCAATCCGGTCCATTTCAGCCACTCATCGCCAAGATCAAAGGCGTAGGGCTGTCCTCGTCCGCGGACAGTCCGTCGGTGAGCTGACTCCATCAGGGCGTCATCACCAATAAGCAAGCCAGCGGCGGATCGCCGCAACATGCGTTCCAGATTCTGGGGTTCGGTGACATAACGTGGTGTGATGCGCCAAAAGTGCCGGGCCAATAGTTTGACCAGTTCCACTGAGGTTGCCGACTGGTCAGAAAGAGCAATCCGGCAATCATTCAAATCTCGCGGGTCCGCCATCCAGCTAAAAAGAAGCACGGTTTTAACTGCGCCCAGGGTGGCAATAGAAAGATCTGGCAAGATGGCCACTTCGTCGGCCAGGCGGGCCGCAGCAATGGCGCTAATGGGCGCGAGATCAACTTCGCCATTCCGTAATGCCTGGTTGAGTTCTGTGGGCACGCCGCGGCGGAAACGCACCGGTTGGCCCGCCAGTCGCTCCTGCAAACGATAGTAAAGCGGCTCGACATTGAGGTAGTCGATGATGCCAATGGTGATCATGGTCGGATGATTGTACCCCTTCGGTTTGCAAGTTCAAAATCAGGGACGCTGTCAACGCCATCACGACCAAGCAAGGCGTCTCAACATGATGCAGCCCGATTCTGGACATTGCAAAAAGGTTGCCAAAATGTACATCTTGGGAGATACTATGCGTCATGTTGCGCACGCTCGCCGCGACGTTGTTGCTGCTTGTACTGGTTTCATGCACGCCTCCTTCCGCGACAACGCCTTTCTTGCCAACCCAAACACCCGAGCCTCCCATCAAGCTGGCTACATTTACGCCTGTTATCAGCTCTGCCGCGCCGGCCATCCCTACGCTGCCCACCACGCCCACGCCATTGAGTAACTTCTGGCAGCTACTTTTTCCTGGCGCCGACATCACCCAAACCGATGGTGGATTGGTGGTGTTGCGTCATGCCCCCAACCTGGCGGCATATCATATCCTGTTTGAATCGAATCCCGAACAAGCGAAGCAATTGAGCGATTGGCTTGATGAATCGCCCCAGGCGATGGCAGGCGTCAACTGCGGATTCTACTGGGAAAAAGAGGGCAAGTATCTGCATATGGGCCTTTTGGAGGTGAACGGAGAACGATTGGCTCCGGTGCGGGTCAAATGGGGTGCGGCGTTACTGGTGCGGGATGGGCGGGCGGAGCTCATGCGGCAACCCAAGAAAAAGCTTCCTCCCTTGATGTTTGGCGTCCAGGGGTGGCCCACCCTGGTCTGGCAGGGCGAGATTGTGGCGGAATTGGATGAAATAGACAAAGGGGAGATGGCCCGTCGCACAGCGGTGGGCGTCGATGATACGGGAAGGGTGTTGTGGATTGTAGACAACCAGGGCAGCACCTTGACAGGTTTTGCCCAGCGTCTGCTACAAGAGGAGATTGGTCTGGTGAGTGCAGTCAATCTCGATGGCGGCGCATCGACCGGATTGCGTTGGCGCGAAGCGCCTGGCGACATACAGTCGGGCGTGGATAGCCTGCCTATTCCCTGCGTCATCACGTTTTCGCCGCTGGAGTAAACCACGTTTCATTGCTCCGCTTATTTTGTCAACAGGCCTTATCGAAGATAAGACGACGACCGCCTTTCTGACAGCAAAAAAACTTACTACGGAAACACAGAGGCCACGGAGAAGAAAAATCGGGCACGGGAGGCTTTCCTTTCGTGGACCTATCAACTTTCTCCATGCACTCCGTGTCTTTGTGGTGAAGCGTCATTTCCAATAAAATTTAATGATTAAGAGTGGGCCAGGAACGCGAAAGAGCGATTCCATTTTGAGACGCCCTCCGCGCAGGCGGATGCAGTTCAATTTTGGGGCGCTTTTTTGCCGGGCGGATTGCGAATCCGCCCTGGGGAGCTCCGCTCCGGAGCCGGATTCATCAATCCGGCTGGACACATACTCTCGCAATCGTGATCTACTGAATTTGACAGAATTTTACTTTGTAGGTAAGATTTTTATTCTGTTTGAGTTCCCTCGAACAAATCATTCTATCCCCAAAGGTGGTGAGAACTGCATGACCGTAAAGCTTAACCCTGGCGAATCGCAAGATTCATTGCTGAGGCGCTTCCGCAAAGAAGTGATGAAAGCGCGCATCCTCCCAGAAGTGCGTCGTAAGCGTTGGTTTACGCCTCCCAGTGAATTGCGCCGTCTGCAAAAGCAGAAAGCGATCCGCAAAGCCCGTCAGGCCCAGCGGCGTCGCAATCGCCAAGGCGGTCTGTAAGAGCTTCGGCTCACAAAAAAGCTACTCCTCGGGAGTGGCTTTTTTGTTTCCACCACCCTGTGCTATCATATCCTTAAGTGATGCACATTTGAAACTTCAGAAAAGTGCTGCACATTTTGATGAACATGGGCGAAGATTGACGAACATAGACGTTAGTTCACTTCGTCCACCTTCGTCTTTTTGTCTATTTTCATCTGATGAGTTGGAATCGTCTCCAAGGTTTATCTAAATTCATATCATCAACTACTTGATGACCAATAACATTGCCCATAACACCTATTTTCATTCCTGCTATCACCTGACATGGAGGTGACATCCCTGAACGCGTTAGAACTTTCCCACAACATTGTTGATATTCTTGATGACAAGCAGGCGGAAGATATCCTGATGTTGGATATCACTGGCCTGGCTCCTTTTGCCGATTATTTTATCATTGCCACCGCGACATCGGATCGCCAAAGCAAAGCGCTGGTGGATACCGTGGTGGAAACACTCAGAGAGCAGCGCGTGAAACCGCTGTTTATTGAAGGGGAAAGCCGTTCGGGGTGGCAACTGCTGGATTATGGCGAGGTGATTGTGCACATATTTTCGTCCGAGCTGCGTGACTTCTATCGCCTGGAGGAGTTGTGGAGTGAGGCGAAAGTGGTTGTGCGGATGCAATAATCACTCAATCCAACCGCCAGCGTTCCCCAAAAACGCCCACCCGGAATCCCCGGGCCTGCAGCCACGCCCGTTCAGAGCCCAGGCGCCATAACGGATTTGTGTGATTCAGGTGAACGAAGACCACCTCGGTGTCGACGCCTGTCAGGAGGCGCGCGGTGTCTTGCACCAGGGGGTGCGGGATTTGAGCGATGTCACGGTCTGGAAGCTCGTGGGGGCTAAAGAATGAACCGTCCACCAGGGCAATATCGACATCGGCCAACCAGGATTTTAGGTCTGGCGTAAATGCGTTCCAATGATCGATGTCCGGACAGTAAAACAGCGTGCGTGCAGCCCCGTGCACCAACCAAGCCACGGTGTCGCTATATTCATCTCGATGGGGAACAGAAATTGGAGTGATATTTAGATCGGGAGTAAGCGCATGCTCGCAGCCTGGTTGCATTTCGATGGGGCGAAGATGATCATCAATAATCAGGTCCGACCAGGGCGCGTGGGCTCGCAAAAAGGCGAGCATGCGGGGAGTGGCATACACCGGCATGCCTTGCGCATTCATGGCCTCGGCGCCCAGATAGAGCAAACCTGGATAATGTCCCATGTGCGCATGGGTGAGCAAGATGCCAGCCATGGGCGCGTGTGTGGTGAGCTCATCATATTGGGCTGGAAAATCGGGCGTGGCGTCGATGAGCCAGCTTTGCCGGGTGGCCCAATCCACGAGTCCCAGACTCACCACATGTTGCCGCGGCGCCGCTCCAGCGCGTATGGCCTCACAATGGGCGCAATGACACCCCGGTTGGGGCGCTCCCCCATCCTGGGCTACGCCCAGCAGCATTGCTTCGACAGCCATCGTCAATAAGCTTCACGCACGATGACGCCCAACGCATTGGGGCCAATGAACGAGGCCAGGGTGGCGTCGTAGACGTCGGTGAAGATGGTGATGTCTGGGAACATGTCTTTGAGGCGTTCCAGCAAGGCTGTAGACTCCTGCACATTGTTGTGCTGAAGCAATGCGATTTCTTCCAGATAAGCAAATTCGCTGATGTACTCGTACAGTTTCTCAACCGCCCCAACCGCATCTCTAGCCTTATCCATGACCAGCAAATCGCCTTCTCGCGTTTCCACCATGGCTCGAATGCCAAGCATGTTTCCTAGAAATGCCTGAGATTTTCGCAGCCGGGCGTCGCGTTCCAGATAATTGAGGTCTTTAGTCAAAAAAGCCAGGAAGATGGCCGGAATCATGCCCCTGATTTCTCTGCCAATTGTCTGACTATCCGCCCCTTCTTGCGCCAGCTGCGCCGCCCGCAAAACGATCATGCCCAGGCCGCGACTGATAGTTTCGCTATCGATGACAGTGATGCGAGTGTGTGTGCGCAACGTGCTGGCCGCGGCGCGGGCCACATCCACGACTGGATTCAGCTTACGCGACGTGTGGATGGAGATAATATGGTCGGTTTCATGGCTCAGCTCGTAGTAGAGATCGATCATATCTTGCAATTGCGGCGGTTCGGTCTCTGGCAGACTCTTGACTGTTTCCAGGCGGCGAAAATACTCCTCATATGAAAGATCTGTCATTTCTTTGAATAGCTTGCGCCCCATGCGCACGCGTAGCGGTACAATCGTAATGGCATATTGTTCGATCTCTTCGGGGGTGAGATGGGCGCTGCTGTCGGTGACGATGCGAACGTTATTCATAATGGATTTCGAAGATGAGTGCGAAGTTGAGGTCGGGTATGTTTCCCATTTAGTATTATTCAGGTCATGACCTCCCATCCTTTGTCACGAAGGCTCGAAAGTGATGAGTGACGGAGATTTTTCGTTCTTCGCGCCTTCCTGTCCTTTGTGGCGAATGAGATGGACGTGAATAGCTGCTCCCATTATACACTAATTTGACGCGTTTTTTGGACGAAATTTCGGGAAATCGATGAAAATATTCCCCAATGGGCTACTTTTCCCACCCAAAAGAGAGTGCAGACGCAGTGCTCCCATGCTTAACACAGCAGATACGTCCCGTGCGCAATTTTCTCCTGGCGCATACAGATTTCAGGAGGGCTGGTGCGGTCAAAGCCGCGGGATCGTGGTTCCTGCACAAACATGGCAGTTCCATCCGCCAATGGTCGTTCTATTCAGCGGAAAAGCCGCAACCCACGTCGGTCATGGGCGCGAACAGTGAAAACGGCGTGATCCTCACTCTCAACGTTATTCGACTGATATGATGTAATGGTAATGGGGTTGTCCACCCCATAGTAGATCGATCTCAGTGTGGGGATAACGCGTTTTGAGGCGCTGAACCAGTTGTCGGGCCTGCTGTTCTGTGCTGGGTTGGCCGTAATAAATGGTGATGATTTCACTTTCCTCTTGGTCTTCCAACAGGGAGATGGCTCGTAGCGTCACCTCCTGTGGATCCTCGCCCGCACAACACAATTCGCCGTTCAATACGGCAATGGCGCTATGCTCGCTCACAGCGACGCCATGGATCGTAGCATCGCGCACGGCGGTCGTCACCTCGATGGTATGCACCTGTGCGGACATGGCTTGCATCTGACGAGCATTTTCGGCTGCTGTCAGTGTCGGGTTGAACGCAAACATCGCGGCAATGCCCTGGGGCAATGTGATCGTCTCTACAACATACACCTGTTTTTGCGAAAGCTCCGCAGCCTGATGGGCTGCCAGGACGATGTTCTTGTTGTTGGGCAGCAAAATTACCTCGGCTTCGGGCGTTTTTTCCAGCGCCAGGAGTAAATCCTGTGTGGATGGGTTCATGGTCTGTCCCCCCGAGACCACCTCGCAGGCGCCCAGGCTGCGGAACACCCGCGCAAAACCATCGCCTGGCGTTACTGCAATCACATTGACACAATGCTCATCCGTCATTTCGTGGCTGGATGGCATCCGCTGTTCGAGCGCTGCCATCGGTCCATCTTCGGTCCACTCCCCGCGGCGACGTAGCGTTTGCAGCGTCATATTTTCCACAACAATGTCATCCAAACGTCCCAGTGAAACGCCAAAAGAGAGAAATGGGCCCGGATCATCGCCGTGGACGTGCACTTTGATGATATTGTCTATCCGCCCCACCACAATGCTTTCTCCGCCCAACTCGATCAGCCCTTTACGAACCTCCTCCTCGGTGGAGGTGGCGTGATAAATCAGGAATTGAATATCATATCCCCACTCATCCCCCAAGTCTTGCAGCCTGGAAGCAACTCCTTGAATCATACTCGCATCGCCTGGCGCTTCAACGTCTGCACCCAGCACATAGGCTGTCATCCCCTCCAGGAGATACACCAAGCCCTGACCCCCTGCATCCACCACGCCCGCATGTTTGAGCACTGGCAACATGTTGGGGGTTTGCTCCAAAGTCTCCTTCGCTTTCTCGAGACTGGTCTCGAATAGAAATGCGATGTCGTTGCGCAGCGCCACCGCGTGTTCACTGGCCCCGGCAATGGCGCTGATGATGGTGAGGATTGTTCCCTCGACCGGTTGCATAACCCCCTTATAGGCGGTCTTTTGCCCCTGGCGGAACGCCCGGGCCACATCGTTGGCCTCGAGAGCTGGCAATTCCCCCACAGCATCGGCCATGCCGCGTAGAATCTGAGAAAGGATGACGCCACTGTTGCCTCGAGCGCCGCGAATGGCGCCCATCGCAAATGCGCGCAAAATACGCCCCGCGTGCTCCTCCTCCATCCGCTGTACTTCCTTCCATGCCGATTGCATCGTCAAGGTCATGTTGGTGCCGGTGTCTCCGTCAGGCACCGGAAACACATTCAGGGCGTCCACATGGGCCCGGCGTCGATGCAGCGCCTCGAGCGCCATTTGCAAGAGCCCCCGGATATCCTCTGCCGACAACCTATTTCTCGATACGATCCTCTGCGATGCGTCCACTGGCTACGCCTCATCCTCCTGTCTGGCGCTTACGCGTAGGGCCTGCACATGCACATTGACGGCCAACACCGGTAATCCCAGCGTGGTTTCAACCTGGTAGGACACCCGGTTGATAACGCTGCGGGCAACTTCGGCAATGCGCGTGCCATATTCGATGATGAGATACAGATCGAGTATGATGCCATCATCGGTCACGGCCACCATGACGCCCTTATGACCCTGCCCCAGACGAAGCAAGCCCCGTCGCCAAGCTTCGAACCTGCCGGCCTCCGCCAGCCCCACCACGCCATAGGATTGCAACACGGCATGTTCGGCCAGCGTGGCGATCGCTTCGGGCGATATTTCGATGGTTCCCAACGCTGTGTGATGGGTGATCATTGGACGGACTCCGGTGAGAAGCTCGCGCTCGGCAACATCGGCAACAAAAGAAACTTGCGAAATCGATGTGCCTGTGCTAATCTATTAGTTACGCCCCGAACCGGGGCGTTTATTTGGCGCATGACCTGGCATTTTGCCAGCCGGCGCATTCGTCCTGCTTAGAAATGAATCCATAAGACTATTTTGGAGAAAAATCATGGCAAAATGTGAAATTTGCGGACGAGGTCCTCAGTTTGGCAACCATGTTAGCTTCTCGCAGCGCCATGTCAAGCGTCGCTTTAATGCTAACGTGCAGAAACGCAAAGTGCTCATCAATGGTCAGATGCGCCGCATTCATATCTGCACAAGCTGCCTGAAGACACTGTCCAAGACTACCGCCTAAAGCAGTCGCCAATTCCCGCCCGGGATTGGCGATTTTGCTTTTTGGGCGCGGGCGTTGTCAGACATCCAGGTGTTCGATATTCTTAGGAGTGTCGTTTCATCTGAGAAAGGGGATAGGTTCATGAAGGAAAAGGGTTCGAAACTTCAGCTTCTTTCTTTTGGGCGGTCTTTGGCTTCTGTGTGGGTGTTTTGGTTGCCATGTTTTCGATAATGTCACCTGATGAGCAACTTTTCTGTTCGAAAAAGCAGGCTTTGCTGCTTTGTTCTGCTGTCCCACAGACAGACGAAGGGCCGACATGACAAAAATGGACGAAGAAAGATGCAGATTTCGTCCACATTGGTCACTTTTCGTTCATGTTCGTCGGCTTGTTCAGCGGAAGATGCTTGATAGGCCCGCTGATGCGCCATAAAAAGTGATACATTGGGTAATGTCTTGTTATTTTCAGTAGATCACGATTGCGAGAGTATGTGTCCAGTCGAATTCGCAATCCGGCGGGTTTGACGCTCGAGTCACCGCCGGATCACGGATCCGGCTCTGCGCATCATGGCAAATTGTGCTCTACTAATTTTACTTGATGGCATTGCTGGAATCAAATTCACGTCGGGGATGGGGACGTTTCAAAATGGGAGCGCTTTTTCACATGTCTGGCCGACTCAAGTCAGGACGCTTCAGGTTCGCGGCCAGGGGATGCCTCTGCCGTCCGGGGCTCCGGAGGGCGACCGTCGGCGCTATCTGAACACCCTTCCGCATCTCCTCTCCCCGCCCATCTCGGAGCGGGGGAGGAAGCAAGGGAGGGAGCAAGCGCCTTTAGCATCAGCGTTTACTCTGCCAGCGCTCCCTTCGGCACACTGCTCCAACATTTCTACACTCCCCTAAGCTGGAGAGCATCTTGAAAACGCATATGAAATTGTGCGATAATGCCATCAATGCAAACTTCGACATACTCGATGATGAGGTGACATCATGAAGATAGCAACCGTCGCACAAATGCGCAATCTTGATAAAACCGCCATCGAAAAATATGGCATTTCTGGTCCAATACTGATGGAAAACGCAGGCGAAGCCGCCTACTATCTCATTGCTGAGATGCTGGGCGATGTGATGGGATTGGATGTTGTCGTGCTCTGTGGTGGTGGGCACAATGGCGGCGATGGGTTGGTGGTGGCTCGCAAGTTGTATTCCATGGGCGCCCGGGTGCAGGTTTTCTGCCTGGGCCGGCCTGAGACATTCGACGATACCGTGCGTCCCTTTTACGAGATGGTGGAGAAGATCGGTATTCCCATCACGTTAGTGCCGGATGAGGAGGCGCTGCCGTTGCTAGAAGCGGCTCTGGGCGATGCCGACGCCATTGTGGACGCCCTGTTCGGCACAGGTCTGAGCCGGGATGTAGGCGGGCGCTACGCAGCGATCATCGAGATGATCAATCATAGTCCGGCTCTGGTGTTCAGCATCGACATCCCCTCAGGCATTCACGGCAACACGGGGCAGGTGATGGGCGTGGCCGTAAAGGCGGACGCTACCATCACCTTTGGGCTGCCCAAACCGGGCAATCTCATCTATCCTGGCTATGAATATGGCGGCGATCTCACGGTCACGCATATCTCTTTTCCACCACAACTCACCCATGACAACGATGACCTGCATATCGCTACGGCGCCGCTGCCACCTATGCCCGAACGCCGCGGAGATGCGCATAAGGGCTCGGTAGGCAAGGTAATGTTTGTGGCTGGCGCTTCCCACTATTTGGGCGCGCCCTACTTTGCGGCCATGGGTTTTCTGCGCTCCGGCGGCGGTCTGGCATATCTGGCCACGCCCGCACCGGTGGCGCCCTTCATTGCTACGAAAGGCAATGAGATCGTGCTGATGCCGCGGCGGGCCACGCCCGCGGGCAGTCTGGCCCTGAGCAATCTGGATGATCTATTGGCCGACAGTGAAGAGATGGCGATGGTCTGCCTGGGATCGGGCGTGTCGTTGCAGCTTGAGACGCAGGAGCTGGTGCGAGAACTGGCCCGGCAGCTGCCCAAACCGTTGCTCATCGACGGCGACGGCCTCACCGCCATTGCCGGGGAGCCGAAACGACTGCAGGATCGATCCGCTCCTACCATTCTCACCCCACATCCCGGAGAAATGGCCCGCCTGCTGGACGTTTCGGTGCATGAGGTGCAACACAATCGCCTGGAGATCGCAGTTCGGGCCGCACAGATGTGGAACGCCACCATCGTGCTCAAAGGTCCGCACACCATCATCGCCCACCCTGATGGTCGGGCATATTTCAATCTTAGCGGCAACGCGGGCATGGCCACCGCGGGCAGCGGCGATGTGCTCACTGGCGTCATCGCGGGCATGTACGCGGCGCTGCACTTCGATTTCGAAACCGCTGCGGGCATGGGCGCGTTCATTCACGGTTTGGCGGGCGATCTGGCTGCAGATGAACTGGGCGAGGAAGGCATTGTTGCCGGCGATATCCTCGCCAGTGTGCCCGACGCCATCCAGTTCTATCGCGAATACTGGGACGTCATCGCCGCCACCCAATACGGCGTCATCAACGTCATCTGATAGCCGAATTTCAGTCAGACCGGCGAATAGCATCCCGCAACGTCAAAAATCGGACAACCCGTCCCTTTTTGCATTTTGCCTTTTTAATTTTGAATTTTCTCCTCACCCGCCCCCGCGCATCAGCATCCAACCCAGCTGACTCATCAGCTCTTCCAGCACAATCTCATCCTCGCCCGTGATGTCAAGATAGTGCCGCCCGATGCGCAGAGAGCCCAGCTCAACAGGCGTACCGGGCGTGAGCCGCGCCTCCCAGCCATCGCCCTGCACCAGCCGCTTCGGTTCGATAACCTCCCCGCCCAGTTTCACCAGATAGCTCTCGGCCAGCCACAGGGGCATGCTGCGCAGTTCGATGTGCACATAGGGCGCACCATCTTCCCGATGGTCGATCTGCCACGGGATCATACGCCGCCGCCCACCGGCGGGAAGATGCGGAGATCCGCCCCTTCGGGGATGACCATATCCAGGCCATCCATGTAGCGCACCTCGCGGCCGTTGAGGAAGACGTGGATGCGGGGAGAAAACTCGCCGTCCACCAGCAGTTCATCCTTGAGCGCAGGCCATTTGGCCATCAACTCATCCAGCATGTCGCGGATGGTGTCGCCGGGGCCGGTTTCCAGTTCGACGCTGGTCTGATTGCCCACCAGCGGGCGCAAATTGGCGTAAAGTTTGACGATCATAAGCAATTGCATGGTGTGAATATGGGAGATACACAGCGATTTTAGCATATTATGGGGTTAGAACTCCTCTGGAGGTTTGCCTTGCCAGACCATTTGCGCCAGACGCAGCCCGGTCGGGGTCGTAGCCAATCCGCCCTCTGCGGTCTCTTTGAAGCGAGGGTCCATAGAGCGTCCGATACGGGCCATGGCGTCAATGACCTCATCGGGAGGAATCACACTCTCGATGCCCGCCAGGGCCATATCCACGGCGATGAAGCATTGAGCCGCACCCGCAGCATTCCGCTTGACGCAAGGCACTTCCACCAACCCCGCCACCGGATCACACACCAATCCCAGCATGTTTTTCAGGGTGATGGCCACGGCCTGGCCCGACTGGTGGGGCGAGCCTCCCAGCAGCTCCACCGCCGCTGCGGCCGCCATGGCTGCGGCGCTGCCTGTCTCGGCCTGGCATCCGCCTGCCGCGCCCGAGATGCTGGCCCGCCGGGCGATGACCGCGCCTACGCCACTGGCCGTGAACAGCGCTTCCACCAGTTGCTCATCGCTGAAGCTGTAGGCTTCTTGCAATGTTAGTAACACGCCAGGAAGAATGCCTGCAGATCCTGCCGTGGGCGTAGCCACGATACACCCCATGCCTGCATTCACTTCGTTGACAGCCATGGCCCGGACGATGGCGCGGCTGAGAATTGGGCCGGTGATGGGCTCGTAATCGGTTTGCAGATATTGCCAGAGTTGCCAGGCGCTGCCGCCGCTGATGCCGCTGAGGGATTTTACCGGTCGGGCGATTCCTTCTTCTGTGCTCCGACGCATCACCAGCAGTCGTTTGTACATCAGGTTCCACACAGTTTGACGGTCGCGACCACTTTGTTGCACCTCGCGGGCGATGACGATTTCATGCAGCGGTTGGCCCTGCGCCTGAGCCAGGGCAATTATTTTATCCAGAGAATCGAACATGAGTACAGTTCCACAGCGTGTTGTTCAGTCGGTTAGACGGGGAATGTGACGCGCCCAACGCACCCAGTAAAAATCTTCCAAAGAATCCACCAGATCATCGGGAATGGGATCATCGGCTTCGAAAATCTGAATCGCTTCACCCCCGCGATGTCGGCGCTCGACGCGCGAAAAGGCAATGTTGAGATGATAATGCAAGAATAATCCCGTAATCGTATGGATGGTTCCGGGGCGATCTTCGGCGGCCACCAGCAGCGCCTCGTGTTCGCCTGTGAAATTGATGGCATAACCATCGATGGCCTGAATTTCCACCATCCCCCCACCCACCGAGGCTCCGACCACCTGAATTTGCTGTGCACCAGCGCTTAAGAGCATTTCCACAGAGTTGGGATGCGCATCATCGCCCAGGTCTACGGTGCGGAAGCTCACATCCAGGCCGACATGTTGCGCCAGCTCCAGACTTTCGCGAATCCGTGGATCATCGGTGGACATCTCCAGCAAGCCCGCGACCAGCGCCCGATCGGTGCCGTGTCCACGTCCTGTGCGGGCGAAAGAGCCGTGCAGGCCCAGGATTGCGCGTTGGGGTTGGACTCCGAGGATGGCGCGGCCCAAGCGCCCCAGTCGCACTGCGCCCGCCGTGTGAGAACTGGAAGGGCCGACCATGATTGGGCCGATGATATCAAAAGCGGAGACGAGGCGTTTACCTGGCATAAAAGGGTGCATCAGGCGGCCATCTGCGCCACCAAGAGCGATGGATCCGTAACCCATAACGGATTGCGCTCCATCGAGTTCATGTTGCGATTCGAGCTTATTCTAGCCAAGATCATCATATCACACAATTGCGGGGCGAGAAGAGGGAGCGTCCTCCAGCAGGGCATTTCTTTCTTCGAAAACACGAACGCCAGCCCAGGCGTCCGGGGCTGGGACCACGGTGTAAGATATGGAGGCGCTTCGCGAGAATATGAATTTTTCATTAGAACTTCATGGTTTTACAGCAATAATTGATGAAAGTCATATGCGGTTGAAGGGATTTTTGCTAAAATAGGACCGGTAAGTGTCTTGAAAATACTCCATCTGGTTGCTATTTCCTGAACAAGGAGTTCTCCATGCGTCGAGTTTTCTTTTCATTGTCCATAGCGCTCCTGTTTCTGGGAGTAGTGCTTCCTTGGTCGGCCATTGCTCAGAACGGGCCTGTTGTGCGGGCTGTGTTGTTCTATTCTCCCACCTGCCCGCATTGTCATAAAGTACTCCAGCAGGATCTGCCGCCACTGGTTCAGAAATATGGAGAACAGTTGCAGATTCTGTTGATTGATGTGACCACAGAGGGAGGACGTGAGCTTTATCTTTCGGCGGCGGATGCTGTGCCGATTCCTGAAGACAAGCGCGGGGTGCCCGCGTTGGTGGTGGGAAACACTTTGTTGGTGGGCGATAAACAGATTCCTGAGCAATTCCCTGGCATCATCGAGCAGGGATTGGCCGCGGGCGGCATTGATTGGCCAGACATCCCGGGTCTGGATCGCGTCATCAAGCAAGCCGAGGAAAAGGTTCAGACGCCCCAGGCTGGAGCGACGCCCCAGGCTACTCCCTCCACTGGCAACGAGGGCGCCAGCCTGAATCCGGTGGATGTGAAATCCGTGGCTGAGATGAGCGTGGGCGAACGCCTGGCGCTCGATCCGGTGGGCAGCGCCATCGCCCTCGTCACTCTCGTTTTCATGGTGGGGATGCTGGTGTGGGCCGTCGTCTATTGGGCCAGAAGTGGGCTCACCCTCACGCCCGGGCCCGGCTGGATCAACTGGGCCATCCCCATCCTCAGCATCATCGGCATGGGCGTGGCCTTCTACCTGGCTTTTGTGGAGACCACAGGCGCGCGGGCGGTGTGCGGCCCGGTGGGCGATTGCAATGTGGTGCAGCAGAGTGATTACGCAGTGCTGTTCGGCATTCTGCCCGTGGGCGTGGCCGGACTCATCGGTTACATCGTGATCCTGGGGCTGTGGGCCTGGCAGCGCTTTGGGCCTGAGGATAAGATCGAAAAAACCGCGTGGATGCTGCCTTTCGTCATCTTCTTCGGCACGGCCTTCAGCACCTACTTGACTTTCCTGGAGCCTTTCGTCATCGGCGCCATCTGTATGTGGTGTATGACCTCGGCCTGGGTGATGACCATTCTCCTTTTCCTCACCTTCCGCTGGACTGTGCCCCGGAAGAATCGATAATTTAGAACTTCCTGAGGTGGAATAAACACAAGCCCCCGATAACTCATATTGTTACCGGGGGCTTTGTCATTGAAGTTTTGAAGTTCATTCACCGTTGATATCTTCTGGTAATTCGTCGCCCTCAATGGGGATGTCCTCACCAGCTTTTTCAAGAATGGCAATGAAATCTTCCCGCTGAGCACGGTTCATACGTTCTTTGAAATAGGTTTCGGTACGCAACACGGCCAGCTTCTCGGCGACGGCAATATTGATGAACTGGTTGATGCTGGTGCCTTCCTCTTGGGCGACTTGCTTCAATTCTTTCATGAGTGAGGATTGCAATCGTAGGGCGTAGTTGTTTGATCGGGTCATGGCGTTAATCTCCGTACTGCTTCGCCCGGTCGGATGACATCAATGCCGAAGCGGACCGGGGCTATTTTGAAATGACGGACATTGAAAGTGACAATGGCATCGGCATGTCCATTTACGGCAGCTTCAAGGATATGCTCATCAGCTGGATCCCGTAATTGTGGTCGCCAAAAATAGGATGTCTTGACAGGAATGATGAGATAAGACATGCTGTCCAGAAATCGCTCGATATCATTGGTTTCCAGGTGAAAGGCTTTGAGATTCTCTGGCCTTGTAAGGACCGCCTCATATTCGAGCATCATGGCAACACTGACCAATGCCTGATAGCGGCCGTCATAAAGCCGTTGCAATAACATTCGTGAGGCTCCAATGCGACTGCGCAGGCCAGCGACCAAAACATTTGTGTCAAGCACATATCTCATATTGAATATGATATGACAAAGGTCTGATTTTGTCAAATTCTCCTATATCCTGACCATTTGGAGATTTTTCAGCCGCTTCGCTCCTTCGAAATGACGTCATACAAAAGCCCCCGATGGCATCACGCTGTCGGGGGCTTTTTGTTGCAGGGAAGGGAGGTGAGTCGCACTTCCGAAGCGCGACTCACCTGATGTTTTAGTTGAGGGAAGGTTCGGGCGCGGCGGGGCCTTCCAGCACTTTTTCGGGCTCAGGCCCGGGCTCGCCCGCGGGGCGCAGGGCCGCAGCCAGCACCTGCTCGATGCCCTCCACCAGCACGAAGTTCAGCTCCTGACGGATGTCCTCGGGCAGATCGTCCAGGTCGGCCTCGTTGCGCTGGGGCAGGATGATGGTCTTCAGGCCCGCGCGGTGGGCTGCCAGTATTTTTAGCTTGACGCCGCCGATGGGCAACACCTGGCCGCGCAGGGTGATCTCACCGGTCATGCCCACATCGGCTCGCACCGGGCGGTTGGTGAGCAGACTCACCAGCGCGGTCACCATGGTCACGCCCGCGCTGGGGCCATCCTTGGGGATCGCGCCCGCGGGGACGTGGATGTGGAAGTTGTGGGACTCGAACAGGTCGGGATCGATGCCCAGCGCCTCCGCGTTGGACTGCACCCAGCTGAAGGCGATGCGCACCGACTCCTCCATCACCTCGCCCAGCTGGCCGGTGATGATGAGGTTGCCCTTGCCCTTCATCCTGGTGGCCTCGACGAAGAGCACGTCGCCGCCCACGGGCGTCCAGGCCAGGCCCGTGGCCACGCCCGGGCGTTCGGTGCGCAGGGCCGCGTCGAAGAAGTATTTGGGCTTGCCCAGGAAGTTCCGCACCAGTTCGGGCGTGACTTCCACGCGCTGGACTTCGCCCGCGGCGATCTGCACCGCCACCTTGCGGCACACCGAGCCGATCTCCCGCTCCAGATTGCGCACGCCCGCTTCGCGGGTGTAGTCGCGGATGATGGTGCGAATGGCCTCATCGCTGAAGCTGATCTCATCCTTGCGCAGGCCGTTCACCCGGCGCTGGCGGGGGATGAGATAGCCCCGGGCGATGTGCAGCTTCTCGTGCTCGGTGTAGCCTTCCAGCTCGATGATCTCCATCCGGTCCCGCAGGGGTGCGGGGATGGTGTCCAGGGTGTTGGCCGTGGTGATGAAGATGACGTCGCTGAGATCGAAATCCACATCCAGATAGTGGTCGCGGAATGCGTAATTCTGCTGCGGGTCCAGCACTTCCAGCAGGGCGGAGCTGGGATCGCCGCGCCAGTCCATGCCGATCTTGTCGATCTCATCCAGCATGAACACGGGGTTGCGGGTGCCCACCCGTTTGATGGCCTGGATGATGCGGCCCGGCATGGCGCCGATGTAGGTGCGGCGATGCCCGCGAATCTCGGCCTCGTCGCGCATGCCGCCCAGGCTCATGCGGGTGAATTTGCGACCCAGGGCCCGGGCGATGCTCTTGCCCAGGCTGGTCTTGCCTACGCCGGGCGGGCCCACGAAGCAGAGGATCGCGCCCATGGCCTCGTGCAGCTCGCCCTCGTGGCCTTCGGGTTCTTCGATGCCCCGCTCCTGAACCAGCTTGCGAACAGCCAGGAATTCGAGGATGCGGTCCTTGACCTTCTGCAGGTCGTAGTGATCTTCATCCAGCACCTGGCGGGCGTGTTCGATGTCCAAATTGTCCTCGGTGAGAGTGTGCCAGGGCAGGTCCAGCAGCCAGTCCAGGTAGGTCTTGATAACCGAGTACTCCGCGGCCTGGGGCGGCATCTTCTCCATGCGCTTGAGCTCGCGCAGAGCCTCTTTCTCCGCCTCCTCGGGCAGCTCGGCCTCGGCGATGCGGCGGCGATACTCCTCCACCTCGGCCTCGGTTTCGTCCATCTCGCCCAGCTCCCGGCGGATGGCCTCGAGCTGTTGGCGCAGGTAGTAATCCCGCTGGGCCTTGCTCATCTCCTCAGAGGCTTCCTCCGCGATCTGCTTGCGCAGGCTCAGCACTTCCTTTTGCTTGGTCAGGAAGCGCACCAGCAGGCGCATCTTCTCGTTGACGCTATCCGCCTCCAGGATCTGTTGGGCCTCGGCCACCTCCAGCGGGGTGTTGGCCGCGACCAGATACACCAGTTGGCGGTTGTCTTTGATCTGCCGCAGGAATGCGCCGATGCCCTCGGGCAGGTTGGGCAGCATCTCGGCCACCTCTTCGGCAATATCCAGCAGGCTGGCGCGCAGGGCCTCGGCCTCCACGTCCTCCTCGACGGTTTCGGGCGCGAGGATTACCCGGGCCTTGAGATAGGGCTCGGTTGCGGTCCATTCTTCGATCTTGATGCGCTCCAGGCATTGGGCGATGACTTGCAGCGAGCCATCCTCGGCCTTCACCACCTTGTGGATTAGGGCCAGGACGCCCGTGTTGTAGATCTCTTCCGGGCCGGGCAGCTCGATGCCCGGGTCTTTCATGGCCACCAGCCCGATGATGCGGGCTCCGTGGCTGGCCTCCTCGATGAGCTGCACCGAGCGGGGGATGCCCACGGCCAGGGGCAGCACCGCCATGGGCATGGGCGTGATATTGCGCAGAGGCAGAATCGGCAGCTCGTCCTCGATGAGACGGGCCAGATTCTCCTCGCTAATGTCGTTTTGTTGGGTGTTGATGATGTCTTGGAACATCGGGGATCATACCTCCGCGTGTGGGTTGACGCAGCTGCTTGATATCGGATATCGGATATCAGGTATCGGGTTTGTTGTTACCGTGAATTTATCAGGAGCCGCGACCCGGTATCCAATATCCACTACCGTATTTCAAAAAATCATAGCGTGTGTTGCGATCTTCTACCGCGTCTGATTCTTGTACAACCATTAAACCTCACGAATATATGTTCTACATCAGCAAAGCATTAGCGTTTC
>Ga0256914_1000123_pt1 | contig 73605 bp, 72 predicted proteins | sample HulkmetaG_FD_191571 | JGI IMG/M metagenome (GOLD analysis project Ga0256914, IMG submission 191571) | Hydrothermal chimney microbial communities from Main Endeavour vent field at the Juan de Fuca Ridge, Pacific Ocean - Hulk | ecosystem: Environmental > Aquatic > Marine > Hydrothermal vents ...
CGGCAGTACGGTTAAACAAAACAGCACTTATTTTAAAGTCGTCATTACTATGTCCGGCGAAAATGATTTAACAATTTTGGATGGAATGAATGCGGATGTTGCTATTGAAATAGCCAATAAAGAAGATGTTTTGGCAGTGCCCCGAAAATTTGCCAAAAAAGACAGCGAAGGTTATTTTGTTTATATTTTACCTATTGGAAATAATCACAACTCTTTGCAACGCAAATATATTAAGGTTGGGTTAATCGGAGATGATTCTGTGGAAATTCTTTCCGGTTTGACAGAAGGAGAGAAGATTTTTTTGCCGATGGAGAATAAAGATATTGATAATTTGTGAGGTTTACTAAGTTATATGTGGAATAATATTAAATTGGGATTTTTTTTGGCGACGAGAACGATTTTGCGTGGTGATCGAGGCGCTTTGGGGTTGACTGTTTTAATAATGTTGATAGTTTTTTTGAATTTGTTGTTTGTTGATGCTATTTTCAAAGGGATTTCCAAGACGATGGATGATGTTAAAATCAATTATCAGTATGGGGAAGTTATTATTGAGCCAAAAGATGGAGAGAGGTATATTAAAAACGCCGGTGATTTAATGGATAAAATTAGAGATTTTTATTATGTTAAAAGTTTAACTGCTCATCTGCGAACCGGAGCCACTTTGAAAAATGATAAGTATAATGACGGTAGAGATGTAGCTACTATGGATGTGGCGGTTATTGGAATAGATCCCCAAAAAGAAAATGAAGCCATTAATTTAAAAGATAAACTGATAGAAGGAAGATATTTGCAAAAAGGTGATTACGGAAAGGCCTTATTGGGAGCGGATGTTGCCGGTGGTTATGGCACTTCGGTTTTTCCAAATGATTTGGAAGGTGTGCGAGTAGGAGACAAAATTATCGCTGAATATAATGATCATACCGGGATTAGCAGGGAGTATGAAATTGTTGGAATTTATAAAACTAAAAATTTTGATACTGATTCCAAGATGATTGTTATCAAGGATGATCTGAATTCAGTTCTGGGTACTGCCAATGAAGCCAGTGAAATTATTGTTCGTTTAAAGGATAAAAGTTTTTCAAAAATTGCTATTGATGATTTTTTCAATTTAAAATTGGGAGAATACAATTTTGCAGATTGGGAAAAAAAGTTGCAATTTGGACAAACCATTAGCAAGTCTTTTGATATGATTGGGATGATGTTGAGAGTGATTGGTTCTTTTGTGGCCGGTTTGGTTGTTTTTATTATAATTTTCGTGGATATAGTTAATCGTCGGAAGCAAATTGGTATATTGAAGGCGATTGGTATTCCTGAAGTTTCCATCAAGTACTCTTATGTTTTGCGGGGGATGTTTTATACCGTTTTGGGAATTATTTTTGGATTTTTATTGATGCGATTCGGGATAATTTCTTTCTTTACCCTTCACCCAATTGATTTTCCAATGGGAGATATGGTGCCGGTTATCAAGAAGAAGGCTTTGTGGGCCAGTGTTTGGTTATTCTTTTCTGCCGGTTTGATAGGCTCTTTCATTCCCGCAACCCGAGAGATCAGAAAGAAGATTTTGGAGTTAATGAAGTGATTGGTGATTGGTGATATTGGTTGAATTTCGAAAAAAAATTTAATTTATTTTATTGAATTATGGAGTATATTTTAAAAACTAAGAATCTGGTTAAAGTTTACGGTGAAAATACACCCACCCCGGTGCATGCTTTGAGGGGCATTGATATTAATTTGAAAAAAGGTGAATTTGTGGCTTTGATGGGGAGAAGTGGTAGTGGTAAGTCAACTTTTTTGCATCAAGTGGCTTTGTTGGATAGGCCAACTTCCGGTTATATTGAGATCAATGGAGTGGATGTTAGTGATTTATCGGAAAGAGAAAGAGCCAGATTTAGATTGGAAATTTTAGGCTATGTTTTTCAGGACTATGCCTTAATTCCGGAGTTAACACTTTATGAAAATATTGCTTTGCCATTAATTACATTGGGGCAAGGCAAATCCCAATACAATGAAACAGTTATGGAGATTATAAAGAGGGTTGGTTTGCATGAGAGGGAGAATAATTTGCCTTCCGAGTTGTCCGGAGGGGAGCAACAAAGGGTTTCAATCGCTCGTGCAATTGTCAATAAACCGCAGATTTTGTTTGCTGATGAACCAACCGCCAATCTTGATTCCGAGTCGGCGACGGCTGTTTTGACTGTAATGCGGGAATTGGTTGATAAATTTGGGCAGACAATCATTATGGTTACCCATGAACCTGATGATGAAAAATATGTGGATAGAGTTGTTTGGTTGAAAGATGGAAAGTTACACTCCAATCATTCAAAGTAGTTTGAATTTTAATATTTTTTTCGGAAGGTGATTTATTACTGTGGTAATTATTGCCTTCCGATTGATTTTTTTTATGGGGGTGGTATGATTGGAGAGTGGGTTTTTATTAAGTATACCGAGAGGCGCAAATTAAATTTTCAGTTGTAGGTATTTTAAGATAAAATTTATGAATCCAAAAACGCCAAAATTTAACGAGGCGATGGAAAAATATTTTTCCGAATTGAAATTGGATGAACAGGGTGGCCAAGAACGGGTTTGTCGTATTTCGGGAGAGAAGTTTTATGTACGACCGGAAGATATTGAATTTTACAAAAAAATACAAGTGCCGTTGCCGACTTTGTCGCCGGATGAAAGAATGAGACGTCGAGAAGCGACTATAAACATTAGTAAGTTATTTTACGGGAAATCATTTCAAACAAAGAAGAAAATTATTTCCGCTTATCCGAAAGATACACCTTATAAAATCTTAGAAAAAACAATTTGGAGCAATGAAGATTTTTCTTCGTTGGGTTTGAAGGAGATTGATTTGCAAAATAGTTTTTTTGCTCAGTATAAAAAACTACAATTAATTATTCCCAGACCGAATCTTTTTGTAGAGAAAAGTATTAATAGCGATTATGCCAACTTTGCTTCTAATTTGAAAGATTGTTATTTGGTTTTTGACGCCGTAGAGGCGGAAAATTGTTTTTATTGTGAATACTTGGATCATTCAAAAAATTGTTATTATTGTAATGGTGTGATTAATTCGGAAAATTGTTACGACTCATTGCGAAGTGATAGAATGTATAATTGTTATTTTGTGGAATATTCGGAAAATTGTTTAAATTCTTATTTTTTGGCGGATTGTAAGAATTGTTCCGATTGTTTTATGTGTACTAATTTGCGTCATAAAAAATATTGTTTTAAGAATAAACAATTAACACCGGAGGAATACCAAAAAAAGATAAAAGGGATAGATTTTGGCGATTATGATGTTGTGATGAGGTGTAAAGAGGAATTTCAGGAATTGAAGAAAAAAAGTGTCGCTCGGGCGAACAGAAGCACAAAAAATGTTAATAGTATTGGTCTTAATTTGAAGAATACTAAAAATTGTTTTCAAGTGTTGGTTTCGGAAAATTCTGAAAATTTAGCTTATTCTATGGGTGTCAGTGGTAGTCGGGATGTTTTTGATTCTTTTATTTCTTGGCCCGGAGCGGAACTTTCTTATGAAATAGCATATTCTTTTGGCGCAATTTACAATACTAAATTTTCCATTATGGTCAGTGATGCCAAGAATTGTGAGTATTGTGATCATTGTCGTAATTGTTCCGATTGTTTTGGGTGTATAGGATTGAAAAATAAAAGGTATCATATTTTCAATAAATCGTATAGCGAAGAAGAGTATTGGCAAAAAGTGGATGAATTAAAAACTGAAATGTTAAAAAGAGGAGAGTATGGGGAGTTTTTTCCGCCGGAGTTAGCTCCTTTTCCTTATAATGCGTCTGAGGCGACGGCTTATGATGGTTATCATGACATTATTACAGCCAAAAAGTATGGGTATAATACACAAAAAATTCAAGAAATAGTTCCGCCCAAGGATGATGATGAAATGAACATTGAAGATGTTCCCAAAAATATAAAAGATATTGATGATGGTATTTTAAGTAAGGTTATTGTTGATAAAAAAATAATAAAAAGTTTAAATACATCAAAAAAGAATTAGAATTTTGCAGAAAGCATAATTTAGCATTACAAAGAGAACACTATTCAATTATTTTATCTAAAAAAAGGTTTGCTGTTGGGCCGTTGAATTTTAAGATTAGTTATCGTGATTGTGCAAAATGTGGTTTGAGAGTTCCGGTTACTTTTCCAATCGGTCATCCTGAAGCACCTGATGAAGTTTATTGTGAAAAGTGTTATAATGAGAAGGTGGTGTAGTATTTAGCATTTACTTTGAGTGTTTAAAGTAATTCTTAAATAGTTGCACAATCATTTTGTTTATACGGTTGTTTGTTTGTATAACTATTCAATTGAATAGTTGTACAGATAAAATTAAAAAAATATTAAAAAATTTATGAATCAAGAAGTAAAAAAATGTCAAAATTGTAAAAGTGAATTTGTTGTTGAGCCGGAGGATTTTGAATTTTACGAAAAGATGCAAGTACCGGCACCAACCTGGTGTCCCGATTGTCGTCGAAAAAGAAGACTGTCTTTTTACAATGTAAATTCTTTAAAGAAAAGAAAATGTAGCAAATGTCAAAAGGATATTTTTGCAATTTATCCGGAAGGAACGGAATTTCCGGTTTATTGTCAGAAATGTTGGTGGGCTGATGATTGGGGTGCGGAAGAGTATTACCTGGATTACGATTTTTCCAAAACTTTTTTTGAGCAATTTGCGGAGTTGTATAAAATGGTACCGCGTTTAAATTTGGAAACTGACTACCAGAAGAGTGTGAATAGTCCTTTTACTAATGCGACCGGTCCGATGAAAAATTCTTATTTTACTTTTCAGGCGGATACTTGTGAAAATGTGATGTATTCTTTTAATGTGGAGAAGTTGAATTATTCTTTGGATTGCGATAGTGTGAGTAATTCAGAAAATTGTTATCAGTTGTTTGATTGTAGTAATTGTTATTCCACAAAATTTTCCAGTCATTGTGTTGACTGTGTCAATGTTTCTTTTTCGGAGAATCTTAGGGGATGTCAAGATTGTTTTGGCTGTGTGAATTTGCGAAATAAAAAATATTGTTTTTTTAATAAACAATATTCGGCAGAAGAGTATCAAAAGAAAGTGGCGGAAATGGCGATTGATACTTTTAGTGGTGTTATGAGAGTATGGGAGAAGTTTAGACAATTCTCTTTGCAGTTTCCTCGTAAGTATATGTATGGACGAAAAAATCAAGATGTAACAGGTGACTATATTAGTAATTCCAAAAATGTAAAGGAGTCTTTCGGAGTAATTGGCGGTGAAAATATTAAGTATTCCCAATTATTGGAGATGAGCCCCAATAAAGATTGTTATGATTATTCGGCTTGGGGTCAAAATGCGCAGAGCATTTATGAATCGGTGCATACCGGTGAGAATGTCAATAATCTTAAATTTTCCAACGGGTCGTGGGTCGCCTACCAATCGGAATATGTTGATATGTGTATGTCCAGCAATAATTTATTCGGTTGTATTTTTCTTCGTCATAAACAATACTGTATTTTAAATAAACAATATTCACCGGAAGAGTATGAGCAGATGGTAAAGAAAATAAAAAAGCAAATGGACGAACAGCCTTATCAGGATAAATTAGGGCGGGTTTACAAGTACGGAGAATTTTTTCCTTTGGAATTATCTCCCTTTGCTTACAATGAAACTTTGGCTTATGAATATTTTCCGATAACGAAAGAAGAGGCCTTGCGACAAGGTTATCGTTGGCAAGATCGGGAGTCGCGGGGTTATCAAGAGACTATATCCGCTGATGCTTTGCCGGATGATATTAAATCTGTTGATGGTTCTATTTTAAAGGAGGTCATTGGTTGTGCAACGAAGAAGGAAGATGAAAGGGTACAGAATAATTGTACGGAGGCCTTTAAAGTTACCGCTCAGGAATTGGAATTTTATCAAAAGCATCAAATTCCTTTACCGAGATATTGTCCTAATTGTCGCCACTCTAAAAGAGTAAAACAAAAAAATCCTTTTTATCTTTACCGGCGAACTTGTATGAAGGAGGGTTGTAATAATGAGTTCCAAACCACCTACGCTCCGGAGCGAAAAGAGATTGTTTATTGCGAAGAATGTTATAATCGAGAGGTTGGGTAGGTTTGGTTTTAAATTTAAATCTCTTGAAGTTTAATTTAATTCCAATTTGAAATCGAAATAATTAAGTAATAGTGGTGTGTGGTTCATCAGGTTAATCATTTGAATTTTGGTGAGGCATCGGAAAAGGGATGTTTTCTTAAGGATAATCATTTGGATTTTTATTTAAAAAATAAACCAACCATCAAAGCGAAGTGGTTGGTTTAAAATTTGTTGTTGAAAATTCTTGAATCTCCCGATATTTTTTGGCTCGGTCCTATTTTTTTCGTTTGAGGTAATTTTTTTTACTTGGCAGACTTTGACAAGCGACACCGTCTTTATTGCGATCTAATCCGTGAACATCAAGGCCGTTTTTGGCGCATTTTTCGTAAACTTTTTGAGCTTCTTCTTGATAATTGAAATCCGAACAATTATAATTATAGGTTTGTTTCGGGTCGCACATTGCTCCCATAATCAGGTTTCCGTTATCATCTCGTTTAATAACTGATTCTTTGATTGATTTGGTTTCAATTACTTTACCCAAATCAATATCAGTATTGGCTACCTCCAAGCCGAGAGCCACCAGTAGGGTGGCGATAATTACCCCAACAAAAATTCTTCCTTTTTCCCAAAAATAAAACAGTCCACCGGCCAAAATCAATAAGAAGGCGATTAGGAAGAGGCGGAATTTTTTATTACGACGCAGACCGCTAACGGTTCTTTCTTTTTTGGAGCGCGGTTTTTCCTCTTTTTCATCGATTGGGTCAAATTTTTCTTCGTTGCTTTTTTTCTTGGTCATTTTTTGTTTTTAATGATTATTGATTAATTTACTACTATTGTAGCATTTTTTTTGTTGTGTTACAATGGCATTAAGAAAGACGTTTTGATTATTTGAAGATTAAAAAATAAATTAAAAATAAAAAAATGGATTTGAATAAATTTACCACTAAATCGCAAGAGGCGATTCAAAAAGCGCAACAAAAAGCAATTTCCGAAGGTCAACAACAGATTGATGTTTGGCATTTACTTTTGGTTTTATTGGAACAAGAAGGGTCAATAGTACCGACTATTTTGGATAAGATGCAGGTTGATAAAGATGCTTTGATGGTTGATGTTGCCGAAGCATTGACTAAATTGCCGAAGGTTACCGGGGAATTGAAGGAGGATAGTGTTTATGCCAGTCGTGAAGTTGCCAGGGTTTTGGAGGAGGCTTTTAAGGAGGCTTCCGGTTTGGGAGATGATTATGTTTCTACGGAACATCTCTTTTTAGCATTATTAAATAACAATCAGGATATCAAGGATTTGTTTGCAAAATATCAAGTTGACGTAAAACAGGTTTTAGATATTTTAAAAAGTGTTCGTGGAAATCAAAAGGCAGACTCTCCGAATCCGGAGGGGAAGTATCAGGTTATTGAAAAATATACAACTAATTTAACCAAAGAGGCTCAAGAAGGGAATATGGATCCGATTATTGGTCGAGATGATGAAATCAGGAGGGTGATTCAAATCTTAACTCGTCGGACGAAAAATAACCCCGTTCTTTTGGGTGAACCGGGTACCGGTAAAACGGCGATTGTGGAAGGTTTGGCGCAAAGGATAGTTAATAAAGATGTGCCGGATAATTTGAGAGACAAGGAGATTATTGTTATCAGTATGGGTTCTTTGTTAGCTGGAGCGAAGTATCGTGGTGAATTTGAAGATCGTTTGAAAGCTTTGGTTGAAGAAATTGAGAAATCAGAAGGTAGATACATTCCTTTTATAGATGAGTTACATACTTTAGTTGGAGCCGGTGCCGGAGAGGGTTCGGCTGATGCTTCAAATATGCTTAAACCGGCTTTGGCTAGGGGGAAATTGAAAATGATTGGAGCAACGACTTTGAAGGAGTATCAAAAGTATATTGAAAAAGACGCTGCTTTGGAAAGACGCTTTCAACCGGTTTATGTTGATGAGCCGACAGAGGAAGACGCAATTGCCATTTTGCGAGGTATTAAAGAGAAGTATGAGTTACATCATGGTGTAAGAATTACCGATGATGCGGTGCAGGCGGCGGTAACATTATCCGTTCGTTATATTCCGGAAAGGTTTTTGCCGGATAAAGCAATTGATTTGTTAGATGAAGCAACTTCCGCTTTGCGTATGGAAATAGAATCGCGACCGACGGAAATTGATAATATGGAAAGAGAAGTAACAAAGTTGGAAATTGAAAAAAAGGCTTTGCAACGAGAGAAAACGGAGAAAGCCAAAAAGAGAATTGCGGAAATTGAGAAAGAGATGGCGACTATTAATGATAATTTAAAAGAAATAAAAATACGTTGGCAGGGAGAAAAAGATTTGTTGGATAAAATAAAGAATAACAAAGAAAAGATTGATAGGTTGAAAAGTGAGGCGGAGCAAGCGGAAAGAGATGGGCAATTGGATCGTGTGGCGGAAATTCGCTACGGACAGATCCCCGCTTTGGAAGACGAAATTTCACAGACGGAACGAGAGTTGAATAATATTCAGAAAAAAGGCGGAATTTTGAAGGAGGAGGTTACGGCGGAGGATGTGGCTAAAGTGGTTTCTCGTTGGACCGGCATTCCGGTAGCCAAGATGTTAAAAACGGAAAGTGAAAAGTTGTTGGAGGCGGAGAAAGAATTGGGAAAAAGGGTTGTTAGTCAAAAAGAGGCGATTGTGGCGGTGGCTAATGCTTTGCGACGGAATAGAGCCGGTTTAACTGAGGAGGATCGTCCAATCGGTTCTTTTATGTTTCTTGGTCCGACCGGTGTCGGTAAAACAGAATTGGCGAAAGCTCTGGCTGAGTTTTTGTTTAACGATGAGCGTTCTTTGATTAGGGTGGATATGAGTGAGTATATGGAGCAACACAGTGTGGCGAAGTTTATCGGTTCGCCTCCCGGTTATGTTGGACACGAAGAAGGTGGACAGTTAACGGAAAAAATCAGAAGAAAACCCTACAGTGTGATTTTATTTGATGAGATTGAAAAAGCTCATCCGGAAGTTTTTAATATTCTTTTGCAGATTTTGGATGATGGTCGTTTGACTGATGCCAAAGGGCGACTGGTTAATTTTAAAAACACCGTTATCATTATGACTTCCAATTTGGGTAGTGATATCATTATCAAAAAATATGATGAGGCGGAAAAGAATAAAACCAAGGTTGATCTGGATGTTTTGCGTCAGGAGGTTTTGGAGGTTTTAAAACAGAGATTTAAGCCGGAATTTCTGAATCGTTTTGATGAATTAATTGTTTTTGAATCTTTAAGCAAGAATGATATTAAAAAGATTATCACTTTACAGATTGCCAAGATAAACGAGCGTTTATCGGAAAAAGGAGTAGTTTTGGAATTAACGGACAAGGCGGAAGAATTTTTATTGAGTCATGGGTATGAACCGGCTTATGGCGCCAGACCGTTAAAGCGTACGATTCAGAAATATATTTTAGATGAATTGGCTTTGAAAATGATTGAAGGAACTATAAAAAAGGGAAAGGTTTTGGTGGATGTTGTTAAAGGGGAAATTGTTTTTAAGAAAACGAAGTAGTTTTTATTTGTGAATATGTTATTGAGGTTAAAGATTGTTTTTTTGTCATTGTTATTTGCCGGCGCTTTAGCTATTTTTGCCTGGAAGGGTGATTGGTATTTTTATGTTTTGTTGTTTCTGGTATTACTTTCTCTTTTCTTTCTTTGGCCGTTTGTTTACAGATGGCGTTTTTTGGCGATCCCGTTTTTTTTGTCAATAGGTTCTTTGAATTTATTGTATTTGGTTGATGGTTTTTTTGAAAGAATATTATTTATCCTTTTGGCAACTGTTGTTTATTATGTTTCCGTTTTGGGGGCTTATCGTTTGCGAAAGTATGATTGTGACCAAACTGCTCAAGCGATGATTAATTTGTCAACCATTGTAACCGTCTTTTTTTGGTTTGTTTCAAATTATGGTTGGTATTTGAATTTTGCCATTGACAGTTGGGTCTTGGTGGTATTGTTTGTGGTGTCAACGTTTTTTATTGCTCTACCTTCCTTGACAATATGTTTTACTTCCTGTTATAAAATAAAGTATAGAAAGAGAATCGGTTTAAGCGGAGGAGAGAAAAAAATTTATTTAAAAGCACTGAAGGAGCAGATAATGATCCAAAGGGTTGTTTTGTTTTTCGGTGTAGTGTTGGCTTTGGTCATGGGGCAGGTTATTTGGGCTTTGTCTTTCTGGCCTTTTGGTTATTTGGTTACCGGCACGGTGGCGGTGATAGTTTTCTTTGTTTTTTGGGAGTCGGTGCGTCAATTTATCATTGCTAAAAAAATAAGCAAAAAGTTTCTTTTAAGCAATGTTTTATTGATGATAATACTCATTGCTCTTATGGTTTCAACTTCGCCTTGGAAAGTAGTTAGTTAATAAACAGTAAGTATCTTTTATGGGAAAAATTTTGAAAAATTTGTTATTTATTTTATTTTTATTGTTGGTTAATGTGGGAATTGTTTGGTTTGTTGGTTCTTTGGTGGCGGAGAAAGTTTTTTGGGAAAAGATAAAAAAGGATGCGGATGATAGGAAAACCATTGTTGTAAACAAAACAGAGCAGATTGTTGTGGAGAATAATAATCCGCCTTTGTCTAAAATTACGGAAAAAATATTGCCCGGAGTGGTAAAGATTTTTTTTCTTGATGAACGGGCGACCGGAAATGGTAAGATGAAATTTCCGCGATTGGAATTGTCCGGAGTGATTGTCAGTGGAGACGGTTTGATTTGTACCATTTTGCCGGAGCAGAAATTGTCGAGACAGAGAATAGAGGTTTTATTATCTGATGGCAGAATATTTACAACTAATGAATATTTTGAAGATAAGTTCAACGGACTTTTGTTTATAAAAATTGATGTTGATAATTTGCCGGCTATTCCTTTTGCCGATGTGGAAACTTTAGCCAATGGGGAATATCTTATCGGAGTGGGGACGGATTACGCGCCTTTTTCTCATGTTTTTTCCACTGTTTTGGTGAAAAAGTATGTTTATGATTTTAGCGTGAAGAATAGAAATTTTCTTTTCTCTGATGAAAATTCTGAATTTTATATTTTGGACAAAAAAATGGCGGATGATTTTCTCGGTGGTGTTGGTGTGAATTTTAACGGGTTTTTGGTTGGTTTAATTGGCAAAAGAGATGGTGAGGCGACTTTTTTGGTTCCGGTTAAAAATATTAAAATGTCTTTGGATAAATTAATCAAGGAATCAAAAATTGTTTATCCCCGTTTAGGCGTTTATTATTTAATGCTTGATGAAATTCTAAAAATGGAAAACGGTTTGCCTGTGAGTGAGGGAGCGATGATTTATGTGCCCTCGGGAAAGAGTTCTTTGGCTATGATGGCCGGGTCGGCCGGTCGTCAAGCCGGTTTGTTGTACGGTGATATAATATTGGCGGTTAACGATCACAAAGTAAACAGCAAAAATCCTTTAGGTTCCGTTTTGAGTAAATTTAAAAAAGGTGATGAGGTTGTTTTGAAGGTACTTCGCGGAAAAGAAGAGGTGTCACTTAAGGTGAAGTTACTTTAATTTTTTTGAGTGACTCATTGACAGGGAAGGATATTTTAGGGATAATGATAGTGTTCTAGTTATGTTTTAACTAATAAGATAATATTATGAGAAAAATAAAGAAGGCCGTTGTGGCGGTGGCCGGTTCCGGGACGAGATTTTTGCCGGCTACGAAGGCTATGCCGAAAGAAATGTTGCCAATTGTTGATAAACCAATTATTCAATTGGTGGCGGAAGAGTTGGTGGATGCAGGCATAGAGGATATAATTTTTGTTACCCGTTGGGATAAAAAACCTTTGGAGGATCATTTTGATCATAGTTGGGCCTTAGAGAGTGAATTGGCAAAAAACGGCAAAGATGATTATTTGGCAAAGGTGAAAAGAGTGGCGGAAATGGCTAATTTTATTTATGTTAGACAAAAGGGTCCTTACGGTAACGGAACGCCGGTATTGTCAGCGGCCAATTTGGTAGAGAATGAACCTTTTGTTTTTGTGTGGGGTGATGATTTGGTTAAGTCAAAAATTTCTTTTACAAAACAAATGGTTGAGGATTATGAGAAGAGCGGTCATTTAATGATTGGTGTTCAAAAAGTGCCTTTGGAAGATGTGGTTCGTTACGGGATTGTTGATGTGGAAGGTGAGGATATGAAATTGAAAGGAATTGTTGAGAAGCCGGAAATTGATGAAGCTCCTTCACAGTTGGCTGATTTTGGAAGAATGATTTTAAATCAAGATGTTATAGATATTTTGAGGGAGTTGCCGTTGGGTAAGGGTAATGAATTGTGGATTACGGATGCTATCATGGAATATGTTCGACAGGGAGGAGATTTTTATGCTAAAGAAGTACAGGATGGGGAATGGTTGACTACCGGTGATCCTTTAAATCATTTGAAAGCTGTTTTAAAGTATGCTGTTGAAAGAGATGATATCGGTGAAGATTTGATGAATTTTATTAAGGGATTGTCGTAGAAGATTGTAATTTTTGATTTACGATTTTCAATATAAATATAGAAATATGTTGGATAAAACCAGGAAAAAAATCAGAATTGTTTGGATTATTATTTCTCTCTTGGGTATAATTGGAATGATTGCTTTTACTCTGATTCCTCTTATTCAAAGCATTGGTTAAATCATGAGAAATAAAAGGAGAAAAACAGGTGAAAAGAATTTTTGGGGAACAGTCTTTTCGGGGGTGTTTGTTTTATTTGTGGTTGTGGCTGTTTTTTTCTTAGGGAGAAATATTTATCATTCTTTGAAAAGAATTTCTCTTGTCAATAAGGAAGTTGAATCTTTAAGACTGGAGGCGGAAAAAATCAATCGGGAAAATAAAGATTTGAATAAGTTAATAGAATATTTTAGTTCGCGTGATTTTCAAGAAAAGGAAATTAGAGACAAGTTGAATTTGGTGAAGGAAGGAGAGAGGGTGGTGGTAGTGAAGGAATTGAATGTTGAAGAGCCGAAGTTGGTTGATGAAGATGGTCACAATGTTATAGTCAATAGAGCGAATTATTATTATTGGTGGAAATATTTTTTCGGGACAGATTTTTAATCTTTTTGTGAAAAGTTGGAAGGGTTGCGTTTAATTATTTAGCAATATATATGATGGTTAAAAAACGAACTTTAAGAGATGAAGATAAGTTGGTTTACCGGGCAATAAAGGGCGAGGAAAAAAGACAGCGAGAGGGAATGGAATTAATCGCTTCTGAAAATTATGTTTCCGAGAGTGTCTTGAGTGCTTTGGGTTCGGTTTTTACTAATAAATATTCTGAAGGTTATCCCGGAAAAAGGTATTATGCCGGACAGGATTTTACCGATATGGTGGAAAGTTTGGCAATTGAAAGAGCGAAAAAACTATTCAAAGCTCAGCATGTGAATGTGCAACCCCATTCCGGAGCTCCGGCGAATATGATTGTTTACAGTGCCGTTTTAAAGCCCGGAGATAAGGTTTTGGGAATGGACTTGTCTCATGGTGGACATTTAACTCACGGTCACCCGGTTACTTTGTCGGCCAAAATTTATAATTTTGTCGGTTATAAAACCAATGAGGAGGGATTGATAGATTATGATGCTTTGGAGAAATTGGCCTTAAAAGAACGACCTAAGTTAATGTTGGCCGGTTTTTCTTCTTATAGTCGTAAAATTAATTATCGTCGTTTTACGCAAATTGCCAAAAAGGTTGGAGCGATTTCCATGATGGATATGGCTCACATTGCCGGATTGATTGCCGGTAAGGCCTTGCCAAATCCTGTTCCGTATTTTGATATTGTAACTACTACGACTCACAAGACTTTGCGTGGTCCGCGAGGAGGAATGATTTTGTGTAAGAAGAAATATGCCCAAGCGATTGATAAGTCGGCTTTTCCCGGATTTCAGGGTGGTCCGCATATGAACAATATTGCGGCTAAGGCGGTGGCTTTTGGGGAAGCTTTGACTCCTTCTTTTCAAAGGTACGCTCGGCAAGTTTTAAGGAATGCGAAGGTTTTGGAACGAGAATTAAAGAGATATGGTTTTAAAATTGTTTTTGGCAAGACGGAAAACCATATGCTTTTGGTGGATGTTTTTGATAGTAAGGGTATTAGTGGTGGTGATTTTGAAGTTGCTTTAGATGAAGTTGGAATAACTTTGAATAAAAATGTTGTTCCGGATGATCCACGATCTCCTTTGGATCCCAGTGGGGTGAGAATTGGCGTGCCGGCGGTTACTACCAGAGGAATGAAAGAGGAAGATATGGAGCGAATTGCCGGGTGGATAAATGAGGTGGCGGAAAATATTGATGATAAGGTTTTTTTACGGAGAATGCGTAAAGAAGTGAAAACTTTTTGTAAAAAATTTCCTTTGCATAAATGGTGATTTGAGATAAGGTTTTTTGTGGTGATTTTTTTGTTTTATTGGGACTTGAGAGTAATTTAATTTTAACTAAAATGATCATTGTAGATGGTAATCAAATAGCTTTGGAAATAACCCAGCGAATTGCTCGGGATATTTTTGACAACAGCTTAGAAGACAGACCAGGTTTGGCTATTATTTTAGCAGGTAATCGTGATGATTCGGCTCTGTATGTTGATATTAAACAACAACGAGCGAAAGAGGTGGGAATTGATACGCATCTTTATAAAATAGAAGATAGTGAAACTACGGAAGATATAGTAGGGCTAATTAAGCATTTAAATGAAGATTCGGAGATAGACGGTATTTTGGTACAATTACCCTTGCCAAAAAAGTATAATACTGATATAATTATATCCTCAATAGACCCGGATAAAGATGTTGATTTTTTTCACCCGGACAATGTTAAAAAATTGGATAATTATCAGGAGGAAAAGTTGAATATTATTTCTCCGGTTCATGGAGCGGTTTTGTTGATTTTAGAGAAAAATTATTTTGAATTAGCGGGTCGAAAAGTGGTTTTATTGGTTAATTCGGAGGTTTTTGCCGGAGGATTGAAAAAAATTTTGGAAGCTAAGGGGGCCGAAGTAGAAATTGTTTTTCCAACTGATAGTGGATTTAAAGATAGGATTAAAACGGCAGATTTATTGGTAACGGCTGTTGGGAAAAAGAATTTAATTACCGGAGAAATGGTTAAGCCAAATGTGGCGGTGATAGATGTAGGTATTACCAAAGATGAAGATGGTGTTTGGGGGGATGTTGATTTTGAAGAAGTGAAAGAAATGTCGTCCTTTATCACTCCTGTTCCGGGTGGTGTTGGTCCGATAACGGTGGCTAAGGTTTTGGAAAATGTTAGAAAATTACACAAAGAACATCGGACAAGAAGATAGAGAAAGTGGTTGAATAGTGTTTATTGGTTGTATTTTTAAAAGATATTGCATTTTATTTTTTGTTTAAATAACTATGGTTGATAGTAATAATAATTATAATGGACTTTATTCTCCGAACTCAATAGGATGTCTTGGGGGGGAGACAATGCCTGCAGATTATGAAGGGCATATTGTGCCATGTTTTCAAGAGCTTGAAGGTGTGGTCGGTGATTTGAGTAAATTACTTGAAGGTGATGAATGGTTGGCGGAAAAGGTTAAAAGGTTGTTTAATGATAGTAGATTGCAGGACTTTAGATCTTTTGCAAATAGGAAGGATTTTAATGGAAGAGAAAGGCCTTTTGGATTATCTTTTTGGAGAAGATTGCGGGTTGAGTTAAGGGAGGATTATAAAAAAATTTCGTTGGATAATGAAACAGAAGCTGAAAATTTAAAAAACGTACTTGCTTTTATTGAAGGGCGATTGGAGGAGGCGAATGAATTAGTGGATTTTGTTTTTGTTCAATATAATGGTTGGGTAAGGGTATTACAGGAGCGTATTATAACTATGGATAAATATAGATTTTTGGATTCGGAAGATATTCGGGGTATTGTTTTTCGTCGTTTTTATCTTTGTATTGAATCTTTTCGGCCCAGCAAAAGAGCAAAATTTACAACCTATTTTCTAAAGGCTTTGTTTCGGAGTTTAACTGGCGAGAATGACAAAAAAAAGATAGTTCGAGTTACCGGGAGATTGAAAGAGCAATTTCTTTACCTTGAACAACAGGTGGTGGATTATGTTTATTCTTTGATCAAGAAAATACGAAAAAGAGAAAATAAGATTCTGGTGTCAGACGACTCAAAGCAAGAGATAATCAATGCTACTAAGGGACGTTTTGAGAGGTCGTCTAAACATGAATCTTTTGAAACAGCTATTGGTTTAATTGTGGATATGTTTAATCAGATTGATACAGAGGGGTATATGGGAAAAAATCTGTCTATATATACTCCGAGTAATGACGGGAAAGGGGATCTTTTTCTTGGGGATGTTTTTGGGTTTCATGGTGATTCGTTACCGGTGGTTGGGGCGTATACATTGAGTTCTACGGATAGTCCGGAAGGTCTTGTAGTTTCTCGTGATCTCTTAGATAAAGCGAGGAAGATATTGTATAAGCTTGCCGATGGAGATAAGAAAAAAATTGCAGTAATAGAACATAGATTATTGTGTGATGGTAAGGGTAGGACTTTGGAGGAAATTGGTAAACGTTTTTGTGTTTCCAGGGAATGGATAAGGCAGCTTGAGAACAGATTACTGGATGATTTGAAAAAGAAAATGCGTATAAAAGGTATAAGGTGAGGGGTAAGATGTTGTTTTGATTTTATCGGTGATTTGAATTTTAAATGAATATTTTAGTTTTTGTTGATAAATTATTTGGATTTTTGTGAAAAAATGTTATAATAAGTTTGTTGTTGTTAGTTTAATAAAATAAAAAATAAAAAATGTTTAAATTGTTTGGAAAGAAAAATAAAAAAAATGAGGAAACCGATCAAATGGTGACTGTGTCCGATTCGGATAATCAGGGAGTGACTGCCGGTGGTGTTGGTCAAGGTGATGTTGTTAATGAGGTAGTGGAAAATACTTCTTCCGGTGTTAGTGCGGGGTCTGATAATAATATTAGCAATGACAGTGCTTCATCTGATGATGTTCAACAAACTGTGACCGATAATCAATCAGGGGAAGATGATCTTGTGACGGAGGAGTCTTCCGGCGCTGTTGGTGGAGGGGGTATGGCTTCAACGGCGGTAAATGCCATGTTAAGCGGTGGTAATATTTCCGCTATGTTGGATGCCATTGATACCTCACAAATGAGTTTAAAGGAGAAAATGGCGTTGAAAATGCTAAAGAAGTTGCCTCCGGAAAAACAGGAGGAGGTTTTACGGCAGTTATTAAATCCGCAAGAGTTGTATAAACACAAGGATCAAATTATTAAACAAATTGATGCAATGGTTGCTTCCGGTCAGATAGACAAGGGAAGAGCTGAAGCTATTAAGGCGCAGTTAGGGTTGCGTTAGTTGTTGATTGAAGAATGGAGGAATGTTTCCTGTGGATAACTTTTCTTGTTTTTAGAGATAAAATCTTATTTTGTTAAAAAAACGGCTTAATTAAGCCGTTTTTTTAGATAGTTTTTATTTTTTTAGTTGAGTCGTTCTTAGGTGTTGACTGGTGTTTTTTAGTGGGGTATAATGTGTGTATAGTGGTAGAATGTGGGGAATTTATTGGTGGTGATTTGGTGTTTGGCTTATTTTTAAGTTCCGCAGAAAAGTGTTTATCGGAGAATATCAACATACATTAGATGTTAAAAGAAGAGTGGCGGTACCTGCCAAGTTTAGATCAAAGTTCAAGGATGGGATTGTTTTGACGAGAGGTTTGGACGGTTGTTTATTTGTTTATACTATGGCTGAGTGGAAGAAAATTGCGGAGAAGTTGGGAACAATGCCTGTTGGGGAAAAAGCTACGCGAAGTTTTATCAGGATGATTTTAGCGGGAGCGACAGACGGATATTTGGATTCTCAGGGTAGAGTTTTGATTCCGGAATATTTAAAAAATTATGCCGGTTTGGATAAGGATGTGGTTGTTATTGGACTGTTTAATCGTTTGGAGATTTGGGATAGTGATGTGTGGGAGAAATATAAGAAAGGAGCAGAGAAAAAACAAAGTGAAATAGCTGATCAGTTAGGGAGATTGGGAATGTATTAAGTTCTTTGGTGATAGTGTGATTTCTGAATTTTAAGTATGTAATCATGGGTGGAAATAATGATAACAAGGAGGGGCATCAGACGGTTTTATTAGAAGAGGGGGTAGAATGTCTGAATATTCAAAATGGTGATTTGGTTGTAGATGCAACATTGGGTGTTGGAGGGCATACTTTAAAAATTTTGGAAAAAATTGGAGAAGTAGGTGTGGTGGTGGCTATTGATTTAGACAAGAATGCTATTGATGATTTTATTAAAAATCAAAATGTTTCTGTGGATAGTGTCGGTGATGGTATTTGGCGGTGTTTTGGTGGGAGGTTGTTGTTGGTGAATGATAATTTCAATAACATTAAAAAGATAGTAAAAAGATTGTATTTGAGTGGTGATTTGCCAAGAAATAAAGTGAAAGCTGTTTTAGCAGATCTTGGTTGGCGAATTGAGCAAGTGGAAAATGATTTTTACGGAATGAGTTTTCGAAAGGAAATGCCTTTGTTGATGAGAATGGATGGTCGTCAAACCGGTTTGACGGCGCGGGTGATAATTAATGATTGGAAGTTGGATGAGTTGGAGGTTGTTTTTAGTGAGTTAGGCGGTGAGCCTCGTTGGTTGGCAAAAGAGATTGCTAAAACTGTTGTTAGCAAAAGAAAGGAAGGCGATATTAAAACCACTTTGCAGTTGGCGAAGTTGGTGGAAGAGGTGAAGTTAAGAAAAGGAGTGCGTGGTGAAAAAATACATCCGGCAACGAAAGTTTTTCAAGCTTTGCGGATAGTTGTTAATGAAGAATTGTCTAATTTGCGTATTTTTTTAAAGGAAGCTTTAGATGTTTTAGAAAATGAAGGGAGATTAGCGGTAATATCTTTTCATTCTCTGGAAGATCGGCTGATAAAGGATTTTTTTAGGACAAAGACGAGGGGATGTGTTTGTTCTAAAGAGATTCCTGTTTGTTGTTGTGGTCAAAAAAGGGAAGTGAAGATAATTTCCGCCAAGGGTATTAAGCCCGGTTTGGCGGAATTGGAAAAAAATAGGAGAGCTCGTACGGCCAAGTTGCGAGTTATTGAAAAACAAAAATAAAAAAACGAGAATCCGTTTTGGAATGATTATTTTCTAATTTTGGGTTCTTGGATAAAAATAAAAATTAAAATTGTCAGAGGGGGAGACTTTGACGATGATATGGGTGTTTATTCAAATATTATCGTTTCATCAGGAATAATTTCCACAACGAAACGGAGAAAAGTTTCAAGAAAGAAGATGGACTTCTTTCGGGTTTTTGCAATTTGTTTGTTGATCGTTATGGTGATGGCTTATTTGTTTGTAGTTAGTCGTGAAGCGGTTATCGGTCATCAAATTAGGCATTACGAAAAAGAAATTGATCATTCGAGAAGTTTGAATAATGATTTGAGGATTAAAGTTTCAAAGTTGCGTTCCATAGATACTTTGGAGGATAAGGCAACAGAGTTTGGCATGGTCAAATTTTCTGATACCGGCTATATAGGGGCAGTTGATAATTTGGCGATGAATGTTGATCGATAATTTGTTTGATTTCGGTCGGTTATTCAGGGTAATGGTTTTGTATGGCACATAAAAAAACGGTCAGGCAATACACTTCAATTTGGCGATTTTATAGCGTAATCGTTGTTTTTTTGTTTATTCTTGGTTTGGTGTTCTTTAGATTGTTTTGGTTGCAGATTAAAAATTATGATAAATATCGGACGATGGCAATGCGACAGTATAAATTGCAAAAGGAATTGTTGCCTCGTCGGGGGGAGATATTTTTACAGGGGAAGGATGGTAAATTTGCTGTTGCTGTTAACAAGAAGATGATGACGGTTTATGTTGTGCCGATGGAAGTGGAGGATAAGGAAAAAGTTGTCAAAGAATTGGTTAGGATTTTAAAGGTTAACGAAAAAGATGTTCGCGCCAAAGTTAATAAAAAGAATGATCCCTATGAGGTTATAAAGAAAAGAATTTCTGAAGAAGAGTATGCGCAATTAAAAGAGAAGAGTTTGCCGGGAGTTCATTTTGAAGCGGAAAATTGGCGTTATTATCCGGCGAATGAATTAGCTTCTTCGGTAATTGGTTTTTTGGGGTATGACAGTAAAGGGGTGAGTGGTTGTTATGGTATTGAACAATATTTTAATGATCTTTTAGCGGGAAAAACCGGTTATATTGAAGAGGAAAGTGATGCTTTTGGTGGTTGGATTTCTATTGGCAAAAGAAATAAAGAGTCTTCGGTTGATGGTGTCAATTTACTTTTGACAATAAATCAAATTATACAGTTTAAGGCGGAATTGGCTTTAAAAAATGCCATTAAAAAGCATCAGGCGGATGGGGGGAGAATTGTCATCATGGATGTTAAGACGGGAAGTATTTTGGCGATGGCGACGGTTGAGAAATTTAATCCGAATGAGTATTTTAAGTTTTCGGCAAGTGATTTCAAAAATTCCATTGTTAATGATAGTTATGAGCCCGGTTCTGTTTTTAAAACTATTACAATGGCGGCCGGTTTGGATAGTGGACGGATTGCTCCTTCTACCACTTACAATGACACCGGTGCGGTGCATGTGGCCGGCTTTACTATAAAAAATTCCGATGGTAAGGCCTACGGCGAGCAAACAATGACAGAAGTGATTGAAAAATCTTTAAATACCGGGGTAATTTTTGTTGAAAAATTGTTGGGACATAAATTGTTTAGACGGTATGTGGAAAGTTTTGGTTTTGGGCAAAAAACGGGCATTGAGCTTCCCAACGAGTCTCCCGGAGATCTTCGCAATTTGAAATCTAAAGGGGATGTTGAGTATTTTACCGCTTCTTACGGGCAAGGAATTTCCGTTACGCCTTTACAGCTAGTGATGGCTTATGGAGCCATTGCCAATAATGGTGTTTTATTGAAGCCGAAAATTATTGATAGTTACATTAAAAGTGAGGGTGGTCAAGAAAAGGTGGAAACGAAAGAGGTGAGAAGAGTTATTTCACGGTTGACAGCGGAACAAATTACCGATATGCTAGTTAGTAATGTGATTAATGGGCACGGTAAATTGGCAGGGGTTCCTGGTTATAAGATAGCCGGGAAAACCGGTACTGCTCAGATTCCGGATAAAGTTAATGGAGGGTATTTGGAGGGAGCTACGATAGCTAGTTTTGCCGGGTTTGCTCCGGCTGATGATCCGATTTTCGCCATGGTGGTTGTTATTGATCATCCTCGTGATATTGAATGGGCGGCGGGGACGGCGGCGCCGGTTTTTGGTGAGCTTAGTAAATTTCTTCTGGACTATTATCGTGTTAAACCGACTGAATTGTTTTCAGAAAAAGACTTGGAAATTTTTGACAAAAAACATAATTATTTAGATATTGTTTTAAATGATGAAGAGGGTGATGAAAATGAGAGTGGTGGTGAATAATAATTAATTTTCTTAAAGGAATGCTAAGGGTGTTTTTGCAAAAAATATTGCGATTTTTGTCTGTGGGGATTATCAAGAAGCATCAGCCGGTAATTATTGCCATAACCGGTAGTGTCGGTAAAACAACAACAAAAGAAATGATTTACAGTGTTTTGAGAGGGTTGGATATTTTTGTTGGAAAGAGTGAGAAAAATTATAATACGGAGATAGGAGTTTCTTTGGGAATAATTGGTTTGGGTGGTGAGAATCGTTATTGGTGGCAGTGGTTGAGAGTTTTTGGGCGAGCTTTTCGATTGTTGTTTGGTGGAAAGTATCCGGATGTTTTGGTTTTGGAGATGGCGGCGGACAAGCCGGGTGATATTAAATATTTTTGTGATTTTATTCCTATTGATATTGGCGTTTTAACCAACGTTGGTGTTTCTCATTTGGAAAAATTTAAAACAAAGGAGGCGGTTTTTCAGGAAAAATCTTATTTATTAAAACAGGCCAAAAAATTGGTTGTTTTTGGTGGTGATAATTTGTCGAGGGATGTTATTGAAAAAAAGGTAAAGTGTAAAATTTACAGCGGAGGGTTTAAACCGGATAATGACTTGTTTGTTGTCGATTTTGAATATTCTTTGGATAATGGCCGGTCAGTAACGAAATTCAAAATTAAATATCCAAAAAAACAATCGGAATTGGAAGGCTTTCTGTCGGTTTGGGGAAGACCTTATTTGCAGGCGATGACTATTTCTTTGTTGGTTGGTAGGTATTTTGATGATGACCCACAAAAAATGTTAGCGGTTTTAAGTCAAATCAAACCTATTAAGCAACATCTAAATCTTTTGCCGGGAATAAAAAGGAGCTGGGTAATTGACGATACCTATAATAGCGCGCCGGATAGTGTTCGAGAAGCTTTGGCGGTGATTGGTGAGTTAAAAGGTGGGCGGAAGATTGTTGTTTTGGGTGATATGTTAGAATTGGGTTCTGTGGAAAATGATAAGCATCGAGAGATTGGCGCTATGGTTGGTCAATGTCGAGATGTGATTTTTGTTGCTGTCGGGCAAAGAATGAAAGTGGCTATTGGCAGTTTTAAAAAGGTTTTTTCTGATGAGTTTAAAGGTGTTGATTTGCGAGAAAGAGTGCATTGGTTTGCTGATGCCAATCAGGCCGGAAAGTTTGTGCAGGATTTAATTGAAGAAGGTGATTTTATTTTGGTTAAGGGTTCAAGAGGGATGAAAATGGAGAAAGTGGTAAAAGAAATTGTTGCTTTTGGGGTATAAATAACACACAATTCATTTTTTTTTGATTTATTATTATTAAAATTAAATTTTTGATAAAAATGTCAAGGGTTATTTACTGCCCTTGACATTTTTAGAAATAGTGTTATAATTACTTCTTAACTTTATTATTGAAAATATAATTATTAATGAAATATATTATGGAAAAGTTTTCAAAAAATAACATTCCGGAGAGGAATATTGATCCGGATAAGGGAGATGATATGAATGGAATTCTTCGTGGATTGTTGATTGGCGCTTTTCTGCTATTCCAGGCACAACAAGCTGATGCATCATTGACATTTCCTATAACTCGGACACCAGATGGTAATCAAGATGTGTCTCTTGGGAGATATTCGTTGATAAGAAACAAAAGGGTTTCTATTGGAACTGTGGCTGATTTGGTGAAACGAGCACAAGAAGATTTGAATAATAGAAATGTGAGAGGAGTTGAATATTACGAAATAGGGCAAATAACTCTGCATAATTGTAATAATACACCCGGGCGGGCAGCTCAAAACCAGAAGGGAGAAACGGGAACCGTTCTTTTATATGATAGTTCTACCGGACAATATTATTTACCGAATGGTACACCTCTGTATACAGGTGAAGAAGTTGAGGTACCTAATGATATACCGGATTTTCAAGATGATGCTTGTAGCCCCACATATACTTATAAATTTAATAAAGATGTCCCTGGTGATTTTGAGGTTGTAATAGTTACAGCACAATGGTTGGATGAAAATGGTTATCTTCCTTACAATTCTAAAGGAGAATATATTTTTGGTGACAATTATACCTTTGAGCCAAATGGAGAAAAAAAACCGGATTCTTTTATGGCGAACTTGGAACTCAAATTACATGGTACAGGGGTAGTGCTTATCAGTCTTGGAAGTAAAAAAGAAGAACAATGTATTTCCAGTGCTGTAAGTTTTGGTCCCGATCATTTTCTCTGTGGAGATGAGAAGATTGTGCATTTTCAAAAACCTTTAAAAATTACTTTGAGTGATGAATCGGTAGCAGTCATAATTGACACTTCGGATTGTCACTCTTTAAGAGGTAGCCAGGAACAGTTGCACGAACAATTAGAAGTTTATCTTTTGGTAAATAAAGATGGTAAGGAAGAGAGGCGTTATTTGGGAGTGACTCCCGATTTACCTGATGGTGGTAGAACTTGCGTTCAACAGACAACAGAGTTTCAATATACTTCCGGTGGTCCCGGTGAAAAAATTAGTGGGCTTGTTTTGAGGCATGTTACGTGTAAAAATGGCTCCACCGATAATCAAGAAAGTCTTTCAGGGGCTGGTGTAGTGAGAACATTGTGCCCACCCAACTAAAAGTGGTTGATGAATTTTTTCAAGATTTTTTTGGAAGATGAATGATTTTTAAAACCGGTTCTTGGAACCGGTTTTTTTATTTTTTGGGCAGTTTCGTGGTGTGCTTGGTAGTGATTTTCGGAAGTGAAATTTTAATTGATTATTTTAATTTGTCAGGGCGATTATTGGGGCAGGTTTTGTCAGAACATCTTTCAGGTATTGTTTTTGTTCCTTCCATCATTAAGGCGCCGCATTTTTCTCCATTTTTGTCCGAGCGTTGATAATTGCAAATTTTGCCTGTTGGTTTGGCGTTGATGGTGTATTTACAGTCCGGATAATTAGAGCAGGCATAAAACACTCCAAACCTTCCGCGTTTTTCGGTCATTTCGCCGTTTTTGCATTTTGGACATTTTACGCCGGTTTTCTTTTTTTCCGCTTCTTTTGGATCTTCCTTGATGAATTTACATTTTGGATAACCACTACAGGAGATAAATTTTCCGAAGCGACCATCTCGTAAGACTAACGGTTTGTCGCATTTTGGACATTTTTCTTTTAATTCTTTCGGTCCTTCTATAATCTTTCCTTCAATGGTCCTGGCTCCTTTGCATTTTGGGAATTTGGAACAACTCATAAATTTTCCGTTTTTGCCCAGTTTAATAATCATTGGATTGTTGCATTCCGGGCATTTCCATTTGGTGTCGGCTTTTTCTATATTTGTCAGTTTGGCGCTGTTTTCTTTTGCTTTAACATCTTTAGTGAAGGGAGTATAGAATTCTTGCAATGTTGTTACATATTCTTTTTTTCCTTCGGCAATTTTATCCAAATTTTCTTCCATTTCGGCAGTAAATTCATCGCTGATGTATTTGGCAAAATTTTTTTCCAGAAAAGAACTGACAACATCTCCGGTATCGGTTGGTCGTAATTGAGAACCATCTTTTTCCACATAACCTCGATCTTTCAAAGTGCGGATTATTGGAGCATAAGTTGATGGTCGTCCAATGCCTCTTTTTTCCAGTTCTTTGATTAGGCCGGCTTCGCTGTAGCGAGGGGGAGGGCTGGTTTCCTTTTCTTCGTCGGTAATTTTAATAAATTTTAATTTTTCTCCAACTGTTACTTTTGGTAGTTCGACATCATCACTGCGAGAAGCGGGGTCAGCTTTGAGCCAACCGTCAAATATTACCCGTGAACCGTTAATACTAAAGGCCGGCAGTTCTTTGTTGTCTAGATTAGCGACAATTTTCGTTCGTAAAATTTCTGCCGGACTCATTTGGGAAGATAGGGCTCGTCGCCAAATTAATTCGTATAATTTTTTTTGTTCCGGACTTTGTCCGGCTTTCATTCGAAAAAAATCTGTCGGTCTGATTGCTTCGTGAGCTTCTTGCGCTCCTTTACTTTCTTTTCCGTAATTTTTTGGATCGTAATACTTTTCTCCGTATTCTTTTTTGATGAATTTGGCGATTTGGTTTTGAGCTTGTTTGCTGAGATTGGTGCTATCAGTTCTCATATAGGTTATTAAACCGGCTTCATATAACTTTTGAGCGACTTGCATTGTGCGAGAAGGGGAAAATCCTAAACGAGAACTGGCTGCTTGTTGTAGGGTTGAAGTTCGAAAGGGTGCGTAAGGATTACGCTTTGCCTTCCTTTCTTTAATATCGCTAACGGTCCAGTTTTCTTTTTTGCCCGCTTTTATGATCTCATCAACCAATTTTTTGTCGCGAGGCTCTTTGGTGCAAATAAGAATAAATTCTTTCTTTTCTTTATTTTGAACAGTAGCAGTGATAACCCAATATTTTTCCGGTACAAAGGCGCGGATTTCCCGTTCTCTTTCCATGATGATTCTCAGGGCGGGTGATTGAACTCGTCCAGCCGATAATCCGTATCGAACTTTTTTCCAGATTAAACCGGATAAATCATAACCAAACAATCTATCCAAAATGCGACGAGCTTCTTGAGCGGTTTTCATTTTCATATTGATTTTACCGGGGTGTTTCATTGCTTTCAGTACGGCTTCCTCGGTGATTTCATTGAAAGTAACTCTAATCGGTTTTTTTAGTCCGATGGCTTGAGCAATATGCCAAGCAATCGCTTCTCCTTCGCGATCGGGGTCAGTGGAAAGAATTACCTCATCAACTTTTTTAGCCAATTTTTTTAAATGGTTGACCACTTTTTCTTTGTCCGGTGAAATGACGTAAAATGGCTTAAAGCCGTTGGTGATATCAACGGCTTGTTTGTTGCTTTTTGGTAAATCGCGAATATGTCCGATAGAGGCTTCAATAATGTAATCGGGACCGAGGTATTTAGAAAGGGTTTTTATCTTTGCCGGAGACTCTACAATTACTAATTTTTTCATTTTTTTTTATGAATTTTTAAGTCTTTCATAATTCTAACATGTAATTATTTTTAGTCAAAATCAGACATATCCCAGTCTATCAGAAAGGTGTAGGCGGTAGCTTTCTTGTTGTTTGTTGGTTGAAAAAGTATGACATAATTGTGATGGTGATCATGTAAACAAGAACAGTCAGGAGCAGTGAAATGGATTTTATTAGCTTCTAACACTTTATTAAGTTGGTTTTTTTGGGAATTAATTGTTTCATGTATTTCCGGTGGTATGGGGAGAGTTTTTAGTTCTGCCAGGGAAATTCCTAAACTACCGGTAAATATCTGTACGGCGGGAATAATTTCTTTTTTGGTGGTATCTAAATATAGTATAAATTTAAAACTGTGAATTGGTTCAATGGGGATGTGCTTAAAACCGGCTTTTTCCCATTCCTCATTTATTTCAAAAGCTTTTTGCCAAGCCAGAAAAGAAGGTATTCGCATTTGTCTGATGACTATTTGACCGGCCAGGGAATTGAGAGTGATGGTTGGTAGGTCTTTGCCTTGTTTCTTTTTGATTTGTTTAGAAGTAGTGTCGGAAGTGTGATTGTTGTATAAAAGTGGATTATATTGCGGGTAGATAGTTAACAGTTTTTGAAGTAGCTGATATCGTTTGGCAAGTGTTTTGTTTTTTGGTGGTTGAGGGTATGATTTGGAGTTGTAATACTCCTCCAAAAGTGTCTTGGTGTGGACGTCTAATTTAAAAATAGATTGTAGCAAGGCGACAATTTTTACTTTAGTGGTAAAACTTTTTATATCTTCTATTTGATTTATTAAGATTTCCACTAGATTCCAAATAACATCTGTTGCTCCAAAGGTATGCTTTGTTAGATCAGTGATTATTTCTTCTAAGAGATAATTTTGTTGTTGGGGCGGAAGCTTGGAAAAATTATTTTTGATTGACAGTAGTAATGTTGTGGCTAAATTCTTTGCAATTGGGCAATTGTCAGGGTAGTTGATGGGCATTGCTAGAAATCTAATAGCGGTGAGGGTAGCTTCGGTTGATATGGCTGGTTGTTGGAGATTATTAATGGCGGTGGAAAGAATTTTGGTGTATGTTTTTCGATGGTCCTTGGTTCGCAGGTTATGAGTTGGCAGTGTTTTTAGGGCCATAATTTGTAGCCAAGCAGGTTTATTGTTTTGGATGTTTTCGAAAATCGTATTTAAAGTTGTTTTTATTTTTTTTTCTTTTAAGTATGGGACTTGATTGGCATTTCTTAAATTCCATAATTTAGCATAAGCAAGAATATCTTGATCATTAATGTTGTCTTGTTCCGGTTGAAGAGTGACGATGCTTTTGCTTGCCTTTGATAAATTCAATAAATTAAAAATAATGATATAATCATTTTCGGTTAAAGTGAAGTTGGCAACTTGGCGTTGCTGGAGCAAGTTGTGGACAAACAAAACAAATTTGATCGTCTCGGATATTTTTTTTCCGCCTAATCTCTTATAAGCAATTTCCAAAAGAGACATTTGCCAAGATAGTGAGCTTTTGTCAATCGGTGATTTTGATTTAGTATTTAAATAATAAATAATTATTTTGGTCAAGTTAAATTCTTCTGTTTCCGGAAAGTTAATTAGTAAATTTTTTTTAAGGGCAAAAGGAATATTTCCCTCTAAAATCTGTTTTGGTAAAGTTTGGTTTAGTAGATGAGAAGGAATCGCTTTTAATAGTAAAAGTAAATGTTCCTTTAATTTTACATCCGGTTCTGCGTCTTTTTTTGGTATTTCATTAAGAATATTCAAAAAGAGCGTTTGTATTTTGTCCGGTAAATATTTTTTAATTATTGGCAGTAAAGAAGCTTGTTCGGGAAAAGATAGATTGAAGAGAAAATTATCAATGGTAATGTTTGTTGGCCACCTTGCGTATTCGCAGGCTATTAAAAATGATATTTTTTCAGTTGGTGATTTTATTTGAGTAAAAATTTTTTCGGCAATAATTTGATAAAAATTTTGAATGCGATCGGTATTGTATTGTCTATTTAGGTTGTCAAAAAAGATTTGTAAAAATAAAATCTTCTTTTTAATTGAAAGGGGATTTAATTTGTCGGAAATAAAAGTTGTGTAAAAATCTAAACGAGAGAGTTGGTTGTTCTCGTCCAAAACTGTATTACTGGTGAGAACTGAGGAAATTTCTTCTTCCCAAGCGGAAGTCATCGCTGCAAATTGAGTGAGATCTTTCTCTAGTGTCTCTTGTCGATGTTGGTAGCGATTAATTTGGTGGTTGTTTATCGGTTGCTTATTATCCGGAGAATATAATTGAAGATTGTCATGATTTTTTGACATAGAATGTTTAGATTTTAATAAATCTACCACCGCCGATATTTTTTACTAAACCCTTGAGTTCTAAAAGAGAAAGTTTGCTGGCGATAGTCATTGAGTTCATTTTGCATATTTTTGATAATTTGTCAATGGTTATGGGGTCAAAAGATAGTTTTTGGTAGATTCTCTCCTCTTGTGGATCATCAAGAGTGATTTCTATTTCTTCCAGAATATTTTTTTGAATAGGAGAAAAATTAAGTGCTTCCAAAATATCGTTGGCGCTAGTAACTAATTGAGCGCCTTGTTTAAGCAAGAGGTGTGTGCCGATAGATTTATCGGAAAAAATGTTTCCCGGTATGGCAAAAACTTCTCTATTTTGCTCCAAGGCATAGTTGGCGGTAATTAATGTTCCGCTTTTTTCTCCGGCTTCAACGACTAAGACTCCTAAGGAAAGCCCGCTAACAATTCGGTTGCGGGCGGGGAATGTAAATTTGGTGGCACCGGCCAACGGTGGATACTCGGAAACGATTAAGCCGTTTTGGGCGATAATTTCAGAAATTAATTTTTTGGCTTGATAATTTTTTTGAGCTTGAATAATTCCGGCTCCCAGGACGGCAATAGTTTCCCCCTGTTGTTCAACGACGCTTTGATGAGCCAGAGAATCAATTCCTTGAGCCAATCCGCTGGTGATGACTATTCCGGCTTGGTTAATTTGTGGAATTATTTTTTGTACAACCATTTTTCCATATTCGCTGTGTCGTCGTGTACCGACAACAGCCAGTTGTTTTCGGCGGAGAAGCTGTATATTTCCTTGACAAAACAAAGCGAAGGGGGCATCGCCAATTTTACGGAGAAGGTCGGGATATTCCGAATCATTGATAGTAAGAATCTTTAAATTTGTTTCTTGAAATTTTCTCCATTCTTCATCCGGGTTTATTGTCGTTCTGGCGGTTACTATTTTTTGAATGGTGTTTTCGGTTAAATTGGCTTGTCTTAATTCGGCGACAGAAGCCGTCCAGGCTGTTCGGAAATCAGGAAAGGTTGAATGTAGCTTTTTCAAAGAGGCCGGCCTTAGTCCTATTAAAATAAAATTATAAAGATATTTCATAAAATAGTTGCATTTTAGGGTTTTTAGGAGTATACTGAAATTGGGCAATTAACTTGAAAAATTATGAGTGTTTTACTTGATTTTTTAAAAAGTTTTCCACCGGAAATGGCTGTCTTTTTGTCAGCTGCTTCTCCGGTTTTTGAATTGAGGGTGGCCATTCCTTTAGGATTGACTTATTTTAAACTCGATGTTTTTACAACATTCTTTTGGGCTGTGGCCGGAAATATTTTTGCAATTATTATGGTAACTTTTTTGTTGGAGTGGAGTGTGGAATTTTTATCGGAGCGTTTTGTTTGGGCGAAAAAATTTTTTAATTGGCTTTTCACCAGTACCCATAAAAAAACGCACAAACAAATTGAGAAATATGGTCGTTGGGGTTTGTTGACTTTGGTAGCAATTCCTTTGCCGATGACAGGTGGTTGGACCGGTGTGTTTGCCGCTTTTCTTTTTGGGATAAAAAAGAAAGAATCCATTCCAATAATTTCGGCGGGAATAATGATTGCCGGAATTTTAGTTACCGTTTTGATGTTGGGATTTAATTTAGATTAAAACATAAGGTTTGTCAAATTTTCAAAGAAGTTGAATTTGTGACAAATTGAGTGTAAAAGGGTGGCATAGGGGAGGATAGTTCAATTTTGATTGTCACAGTCTGGATAATTTTGTTCTTCGGTAAATTGGCGGGGGATAGCGTCTGTTTTTCTAATTCCCAATAGAAAGTTAGGTTGGAAGATGGAGATTAAAATTTTAAGTTAACGATGTTACTCGGTGGTTTGCAAAAATTGACTTTATTGGATTATCCCGGAAAGGTGGCGGCAACTGTTTTTACTGCCGGTTGTAATTTCCGTTGTCCTTTTTGTCACAATCCGGAATTGGTTTTAAGTTCCCGTTTTACCGTATCGGTCGGTGATAATACTCTGGAAAAAGATTTTTTTGCTTTTTTAGAAAAACGACAAGGAAAATTGGACGGAGTGTGTATTACCGGCGGAGAGCCAACTTTGCAGAATGACTTGATAGCATTTATCACCAAGATAAAAAAAATGGGTTTTTTGGTGAAGTTGGATTCCAATGGTAGCAGACCTGATGTTTTGCGAAAATTATTGAGAAGGAAAATGGTTGATTATTTGGCTATGGATATTAAGAGTAGTTTGCCAAATTATGATAGAGCGTGTAATATGAAAGTGGATTTGGAGAGAATAAAACTTAGTGTTGATTTGATAAAAAACTCCGGAATTGATTATGAATTTAGAACGACAGTTGTTCCCGGTTTGCATCAAGAGGATGATTTTATTGAAATTGCTGATTGGTTGAAGGGAAGTAAAAGGTATGTTTTGCAAAAATATCAGGATAGTGGGAAAATTTTAGATGATACTTTACGAGAAAAAATTGAGCATTTTGATAATTTTGATTTGGAGAAGATTAGAAGGAAAATCAAAGGTAAAATTAAAGAAATTTTAATAAGATAGGGGAAAAGCATGTTTAACTTTAAGAAGGGTACTTTTTTTGGCAATAAGAGACTCTCACCTTTCGGAAAAAAAACAACCGGTTTTAGTGGTGGAGGTAAGAGTGGCTCGCGAAGTGTTGGTTCTGGAACTTTTCGGATGACTTTGGAGTCAATGGAGCGCGGAGTAGGTAAAACATCTTCTTGCTCTCATGGTGATGGCTCGGGGAGTGGTTTTGGGCGAGGATTCAATCCAACAAGCGTGCCGGTTTATCAGTCCGGAATGGGTAATTCAAATAATTCCACTTTGGAGCCAGGCACTTCAGGGAATGGTACGGGGAAGAAGGCAAGGAGATTGACTCGTCAACAAGAAGTGGCGAAAAAGTTAGGGACATTAAAGCATAAAGTAAATATTGAGCTAAAGGATAATGAAGTCGTTTGGAATCGTCGCAAGAAAAGATTGGAGAGTGGTAGAATTACTGATTCTAAAGAATATGCTAAGAATCTTTTTGGAGTGGTATCACAGCGAGGAAAGTTAAGGAAAGCAGTTGGCATAACCTCTGCGGTTGGTTTAGAGAGAATTTTTACCAAGAAGGATGCCGGACATCGTAGAGATTTGATGAATTATAACAGAAAGGCGAAGAGCTTAAAGGACGGTGATTTTGGTAGGCGTAGCTCCCAAGCCGGAACAAAACAAATGAAGGATGATTTTGGATTTCTTTCAAAGTCGGTTGGGAAGTAGGGTAAAGTTGGTGGGATGACTGGTTTAAAATCATTTAGAAGATATTTATCGGTTGATTTGAAGGTAATTTTTCAGTTGGCTTTATGAAAGATGAATAAATTGGTTAGCTGTTTATTTGAATAATTAATCATTAAAAATAAAAATATGGGCATTTTTAATAGACTTTTTCAGGCATTAACCGGATCAGGACGAAATACTACCGGAGTAAATTCCGGTGTGGTGGAGGGGTCCGGACAGTCGGTAGGGGAGGATGCTGCGCCGGAGACAGTTTTGGAGCGATTAAATGTAATTTCCATTAAATTAATTAAAGCTCCGGAAAATACTGTTAGTTGGCAATCCAATAAAGGAGGAAAATTGCCATACCAGTCTTCAAATAGAAGAGGGAGGTTACTAATCGGTCCGATTACTAACGCTCAGACGTTTGTTCGTAATTTGCAAGGTGTGATACGAAGGCATAATATTTTACAAAATGCTTTGGGTGTCGGTATAAATGTGGCCGGAAAGTTCCAGTCGGTGGAAAGAAATCTGCGATCAGCTATTCGTAACGGAAAGATTGATAAGATGAACAGATTGATTAATGAAATTGATAGTGGAACAAGATCAAAAGATCGCAAGTTAAAAGGTGTTTTTGCTGATATTATCAGAGGAAAGTTTCAACCATAAGGATGCGAATCTACATCAAGGTAACTCCCAAAAGTAGCCGGAATAAAATTGAAAAAGTTTCCACCGGTGAGTACAAAGTTTGGGTTACGGTGGCTCCGGAAAAGAATAAAGCTAATCGGGCGGTGATTGAGTTGTTGGCTAAGTATTTTCAGGTTAGCAAAAGTCAAATTTCCATTATTGCCGGTAAGACGACGGCAAAAAAATTAGTTGAAATCTTGCAATAAATTTTTTAAGTCCGCCCAAGTGGCAATTTGTACCGCTTGTTGGCGGATTTTTTTTGGTGCTTTCAAGTTTCGTAGGTAGGCGGATAATTGGGCACGAAAACCAATTAGTCCCTTCTCACTGCCATAATAACCAATGACCAGTTCAGCGTGTTTTAAGAGTAATTTTTTCTTCTCGACCAATGAAGTTTCTGAGCTCCGACCTGTTTTTAAGAAAGACTGTATTTCTTGAAAAATCCAAGGATTGCCGATTGCCCCTTGTCCGATCATTAAATTGGTACAGCCGGTTTTTTCTAAATAAAATTTTGCATCTTCGGGAGTTTTGATTCCGCCGTTGTAAACAACCGGAATGGGCAGGATGTTGTTTAATTTTTTGACTATTTTCCATTTGGGTTCTTCAGAGAAAAGTCCTTTCAAAGTTCGGGCATGAACTACCAGCTGATCAAGCCCGGCTTTTACCAAGTGAGGGGCAAAATCTAAAATTTTTTCTTCGTTTTCCACCCCCAGTCGGGTTTTCAGGGAGAGGGGAAGGGAAATTTCTTTTTTCATTGCTTGAATTATTTCAATAACTTGAGGAATGTTTTTCATTTGAACGGCGCCGTAATTGTTTTTTTGCGCTTTGGGAACCGGGCAACCAAGGTTGATATCAATTCCCGTTGGTTGAATTTCTGTTTCAATGATTTTGGCGGCTTTGGCCATATTTTTTGGGTTATTACCAAAAATTTGTACCCAATAGGGACTTTCTTGGTTGTTGAATTTTTTAGCTAGGGCCAGTGATTTATTGTCGGTCGGTTTTTGTCGCACCAAGCCTTCACTGGAAATCATTTCACTCCAAGTAACATCGCAACCAAGTTGACGGGCAATTTTTCTGGTTGCTTTGTTAGTAATATTGCACATTGGCGCCAAGTGTAAAATCGCTTGATTTGCTTTGTTCATTTTTTTTGCCTCGTTGATTATCATTTGTTGGGATAATGTTTTTTGGTGAGGGGTTGATGTTGCCGGGAAGGGTGTTTAGAGAAAATATTTACCGAAGATGAGAATGATGGTTACACCGAAAATACTGAAAACGGCGGTGATGAAAGTGAAGATGGGAACTGATATTTTATCTGAGTTTTTTATTAGTAAGATACTGAATTCATCGGGTAAAGGGGTGGCGGAAATAATGCCGGCAAAAACCGGTAAAAAATAATTTCGGAAAATACGAGGTGTTTTTTGAAGAACTATTTTTTGCAATTCTATGAAGAAAGATAATTTTGACAATTCCGATAATTCTTGATAGTAGGAAATTCGCAGAGCGTAGTAAGAGAGCCAATTTCCCAAAATTGCGCCGACGGTGGCGATTAAAGCGGTTGGCCAAACCGGTTGTGTTTTGGAGATAATCAGTAAAGAAGCTGTTGCCGGAGCCATAGTAAAGCCGTGTGCTAAAAATACTCCACTCAAAAAAACTCCCAATATTCCGGCTTGGTGAATTACTTTGTGAAAGTGGAAGTTGTTTTGATCGAAATAAATTAAAAATCCGGTAAGGATAGATATAAGTAACAGTAATAGTTTCGGATAGCGTAAACGGTTGAGTATATTTTTCATTAAACTTCTCTATAATTAGAAATGGTTCTTGATAGTCTTATTGTCCCTTGATTTTGGAATTAACGGTGTCCAATAATTTTTGAAGGATTTGTTTTAAGATTGTTTTTTCCTTAGTGTTGGGTGATGTTTCAATACCGTGAAGATTTTTAGTGGCTATTTGATGCTGATTATCTTGCAGAAGGGTGAAAAGTTCGTAAGCGATTCTTTTGGGATTATTTTCCCAAGAGAAGTATCTTTCTGCTACCGGTGGGATATAGGTTTGTTCATAAAACAATATCCAGGCATTTTTTTGTTCTGTGTGATTTGACTGCTGGTTGTCATTTTGATTTAATTGATTGTTTAAGTAAGCCAATCCTGTTTTGAGAAAATTTCCGAAATCAGACAATTTTTTTCTGTCTTCTTCTGACTTTATTTTTTTTATTATCGTATTTAGAGATCGATTTATTTTTGAATATTCTTTATCTGTATTATTCGGTTGTTCTGTACTTTGTGGGTTTCGGTTGGTTGTACGCTTTTCTGAACTTTGGCCTGTTTGACCACTTCTCAAATTTTGTGAATTTGCTTTTATTTTATCTGCCTTTCCTTGAAGTCTATTGACTATTCTCCTTAGTAACAATATTATTTTGTTTATTTGTGGATATATGTAACCTCTTGTTTCTCTACTGTTGTCGATTGCACCCTTTCGGGTACTTATTTCTAATGCCATCTAATTATTATTAAATTTTAAGATCGTAATACATTTTGAGTTTATCACAAAATAATATTATTGACAATAGATTTTCCTAAGTCAAAATAAATTAAATAATCTATTTAAAGGCGAATTTTTCCTTTAGGATTGATTTGGGATTGGTGGGTTAAGTGGAATGAAGTGGTGGTATTTTATTCTCTCGGAAAATGGTTGGAAACAATTGTTTTCTTCTGCTTCGTCGTAGTTTTTGTTTTTTGTTTAGCGGATTAATTTTTAAGTTTAAGGTTGTTAATAATTGGGGCTTGACAATATTTTTTTCTTTGTTAAACTTGGAAGGTATTAGGTGACTTGCTGGTTGCTGATGTTTAGATTGTGTTAATTTACTAAAAAAAGATATGTCAACAATTGCAATAGTTAAAATTGGCGGGAAGCAGTACAAAGTTCAGGAAGGTACTGTTTTAAAAGTGGAGAAAATTAAAGAGAAAGAAGGGGAAGTTATTTCTTTACCTGTTTTGTTTGTTGGTGATGAGGATAAGGTTCAGGTTGGTAATCCGCTGGTTGATAAGGTAGTTGTTGAGGCGAAAGTTCTTAAGCAAGGAAAGGGTAAGAAAGTAGTAGGAATAAAACACAAGCCTAAGAAAAGGCAATTGAAAAAGTTTGGGCATCGTCAACCGTTTACGGAGATAGAGATTGTGAAAATTGGAGGTTAGGGAGGTCTTGACTTATTATTTTTTTTGATTTATACTGGGAGATGTTTTGAGAAATAGTTTATTTTTATTGATTTTAAATATTATATGAAAAAGAAAGTTACCAAAGTGGTTGATCGAAGTGATGGGAAATCAATTTTGCGGATTAGAATTAGCGCTTATGATCACATGGTTGTTGATCAGGCAGTAAAGCAAATTTTGGAGACTGCCGAACAAAGTGGTGCTGTAGTAATTGGTCCGATTCCATTACCTACAAAATTGAAAAAAATAACCATCAACAGACCGACTTTTAAGAGTGGTAGTTCTAAGGAGCAGTATGAGATGCGTATTCATAAGAGGTTGATAGATATTGTTGAACCATCTGAGGTTACCATCGGTAATTTAACCAATATGGATTTGCCGGCCGGAGTCGGGGTTGAAATAGAGATGTAATATTTAGTAAATTAAGTATTAATCAAAGTCCGTTCGGATACTGGATTAATTTAAAACTGGTTTTGTTTTAAGTTAGTCCGAGTATTGTATATTCGGATTTTTTATTAGGAATATGAAAGTGATTTTAGGAAGAAAAATTGGAATGACTACCATTTATCAAGAAGAGTTGGCAATGCATGTCACTTTGGTTTATGTTGGGGAGAATAAGATAAGCGGTTTAAGGGTTGAAGAAAAAGATGGGTATTCCGCTTTGGAGGTTGAATTCCGGGATGACAAACAAAAATCATTTAAGAGAGAGTTTAGATTGGAAGTTGGGGGTAAAGATGATTTTCAGGTTGGTCAGGATTTAAGCCTTGAACAATTTTCGGTTGGCGATTTGGTTGTTGTAAAAGGTGTTTCCAAGGGAAAAGGTTTTCAGGGTGTGGTGAAAAGACATGGTTTTGCCGGAGCTCCGGCTTCCCATGGTCATCGTCATGATTTAAGAGCTCCCGGTTCTATTGGTAGCGCTTTCCCGGAACGAGTTATGAAAGGTAAAAAAATGGCTGGGAGAATGGGTAGTCAGTCTGTTACGGTGAAAAATTTACAGGTTGTTCAATTAGATAAAGAAAATAAGATTATGGCAGTTCGCGGGGCTTTACCCGGGAATAACGGTGATTTGGTGAAAATAATAAGTCAAGATTAAGCGGATGAAAGTTGAAGTAAAAAATTTAGAAGGAAAGTCGGTTGGAGAAATTGATTTGAAGGAGGATGTTTTCGGTTTAAAGGTTAATGATGAATTGGTGCATCAAGTTTATGTTGCTCAATACGCCAATCGAAGATCGGTTGTGGCTCACACCAAGACCAGGGGTGAGGTGCGAGGATCAGGACGTAAGCCTTGGCGACAAAAAGGGACCGGTAGAGCTCGTACCGGTGATGTACAAAATCCAATTTGGCGTAAAGGTGGTATAGTTTTTGGACCGAGGAGTGATAGAAATTACAAGAAGAAAGTGAATAAGAAGATGGGACGGTTGGCTGTTAAGATGGTACTAAGCGGGAAATTAGCGGAAAAAAAGTTGATTATTGTGGATAGTTTTGCTTTTCCCGAGATTAAGACCAAGTTGGCTCAGCAGTTTGTTGACAGTCTTGGCTTAAAGAGTGGAGTTTTGATGGTTTTTGGAGAGAAAGAGATGAAGTATTCGTTGGCCACTCGCAATTTGATGGGTGTCCGGAATGTTGCAATACAAAATTTGAGTGTTTTTGAGATGTTGAATGCCAAATTTATGATTATTTCCAAGGATGAAATATTGTCATTGGAAAAGAAATTGTTAAAAAACTAATTTTCAGAGAAGATGACTGCATTTTGGAAAAAAAATGATAACAAGAAAAATGACAAACAATCCAAAGAGTTAACCTCTAAAGGTTTGAAGAAGGGTGTTGTTTCCAAGAATAACAAGAAAAAGAAACAGCAGGGAATGGTAGTACCGGAGGATAAGGCAATTTTGATTGAAAAGACTTTGATAAAAGCAATGATTTCCGAGGCGGTGATGAATGCTCAAGCTTTAGGGAAGTACACTTTCAAGGTTGCTAAGAGAGCTACAAAAAAGGAGGTTGCGTTAGCGGTTGAGGCTTTGTATGGTGTTACTGTTAAAAAAGTGAATATTATTAATTACAAGAGTGTTAGTAAAAATTTTCGTGGATTTAAAGGATCTACCAAAGGTTATAAAAAGGCAATAGTTACCTTGCAGAAGGGACAAGAAATTAAATTGTTTAGTTAAAAAAATGGCAGTTAAAGTTTATAAGAAAAATAATGCCGGACGGCGAAAGATGTCTATAGTGAAGCCGGATGGTTTAACGGATAAAAAACCGGAAAAGTCTTTGGTTTGTAAGATTAATAAGAAAGCCGGTCGTTCTCATGGTAAAATTTCTGTTAGACACAGGGGTGGTGGCGCAAAGAGAAAGTACAGAATCATTGACTTTAAATTGAAAAAATACGGTGTTCCGAGTAAGGTTATTGCTATCGAGAAAGATCCTAACAGGAGTGCTTTAATTGCTTTGGTTGTTGATGCCGATGGAGAAAAAAGATATATTTTGGCAGTAAAAGGATTGAAGGTTGGGGATACAATTTTAACACAAGAGGATGCTCCTATAAAAAATGGTAATAGATTGAAATTAAAGAACATTCCTGTTGGTACCACTATTTGTAATTTGGAAATGATTCCCGGAAAGGGTGTTCAGATTGCCAGAAGTGCCGGTGCGAGTGTTGTATTGCAAGCTATTGATAACGGAATGGCGCAGGTTAAGTTGCCTTCGAGGGAAATTAGGTTGATTAGAGAGGATTGTTATGCTACAATTGGTCAGGTTAGTAATACGGAGCATAATATTTATCGCATTGGAAAAGCCGGGCGAAAAAGGCATATGGGTAGAAGACCGGCGGTTAGAGGTAGTGCCATGAATCCGGTTGATCATCCACATGGTGGAGGAGAGGGAGCGCAACCGATTGGATTGAAATATCCTAAGACGCCTTGGGGTAAACCGGCATTAGGTGTGAAAACCAGAAAGAAGAACAAGTCGTCTAATAAGTTTATTGTTCGTCGTCGCGATAAAAAACGCAGAAGGAAATAATTAGATGATTCTCGGTTAATATTTCATTTAAATATATTAAAATAATTAGATTATATTCTATGGCTAGAAGTTCAAAAAAAGGTCCTTATATTGATCCGAAAGTTTTAAAAAAGGTTAAAGGGAAAACCCCTGCTGACACGGGAGTTATCAAGGTTTATTCCCGGAAGTGTACGATTTTTCCGGAAATGGTTGGTTTTACTTTTGCTATACATAATGGTCGTGGATTTAAAGAGGTTTTGATAGTTGAAGATATGGTGGGACATAAGTTGGGAGAGTTTGCTCCGACGAGGACATTTATAAAGCATGGAGGAAAGATTCAGAAAGAGTTGGAACAAGCGGCTAAGATGAGAGAGATTCAAGCAAAAAAATCTGCCGAGAAAAAATAAGTTAAAGATTTATTATACATATGAAAGTTCAAGTAAGATTAAATAATTATAGAAGATCGGCGTCTAAAGTAAGAAGAGTGGCAAATGTGATTAAAGGGTTGCCTGTTGGTCAAGCGGAAAATCAGCTAACCGTTTTGCAAAATGGTAGCTCCGAGGATTTGCGTAAATTGTTGTTAAGCGGAGTGGCAGCGGCTAAGAATAATTTTCAATTGGATGAAAATACTCTTTTCGTTGAGAATTTGGTTGTTCAAGAGGGTAGAGTGCTTAAGAGATGGAGACCGCGTGCTTATGGAAGGGCGGCGAGAATATTAAAGAGAACATGTCATGTTGTTTTGACTTTGACTTCTTCGCTTGATGATTCCAAAAAAGGAAAGAGCGCTTCGGATGGAGACAAGAAAGAGAGAAGGGTTGTGAAAGAGGTTAGTGAAGGCAAGAAAAGATCTGATAAAGAAAGTGTGAGTGCCGGGAAAAAGTCTGTTGAGAAATCGGAAAAAACCAATCAGTCTTTAACAGGCGCTGAAGATGAGAAAAAGAAGAAGGGCGAAGATAAGGATTCTAAGACGAAAACTGCTGATAATAATAATAAGAAGTAATAAATATTTATGGGACAAAAGATAGATCCTCGATCATTTAGACTGGGAATTACCAAGGGTTGGAATTTTCGTTGGTTTAATAAGAAGAGTAAGAATTATCGGACTGTTTTACGACAGGATGTCTTATTGACTGAATATATTAAGAAAAAATATAAATCAGCGGCGATTGCCAGTGTGGATATTGAAAGAAGTATTGCCAAGTTGCGGATTATTATAAGAACCAATCGTCCCGGTGTTATAATTGGTAAAGTTGGTAAAGGTTTGGAGTTATTAAGGAAGGATCTTGAGAGAAAGTTTTTGTTTGGAGAAAAGTTAAAAGTGGTTATTGATGTAAAAGAGGTGAAATCAATTTATGACAGCGCGCAACTTTTAGCCGATGATGCGGCTGTTAAGTTGGAGAAGAGGGGATCATTTCGGGCTATTATGAAAAGAATGGTTGATGAAACGATGCGAAATAAGACTGATGTTTTGGGTGTTAAGGTGCAATTTTCCGGTCGCTTGGGTGGTGCGGAAATGTCTCGTTCAGAGAGTTATAGCAAAGGGCGAATTCCTTTGCATACCTTGAGAGCAGACATTGATTTTGCTAAGTCTATTGCTCGAACGACTTATGGTGTTATAGGTATAAAGGTTTGGTTGAATAAGGGAGAGAGTGCTAAACGGTAACAATTAAGAAATAAAGAATAGAGTTATGTTGTTTCCAAAAAAAGTTAAATATAGGAAAGTTCATCGTGGTGGTAAAACAAGAGGTTTGTCTTATCGGGGCAGTAAATTGTCTTTTGGTCAATTTGGGTTGAAATCGCTTGTGCCTGGTGCGTTAAATTCCAGAGAAATTGAGGCTGCCAGAAGGGCGATTGCTCGTTATGTGCAAAGGAAGGGTAAGACTTGGGTGAGAGTTTTTCCGGATCATTCAATGACAAGGAAAGGAGCTGAGGTTGGTATGGGAAAAGGTAAAGGAACTCCGGAGTATTTTGTTGCGAAGATTAAACCGGGAAGAATAATTTTTGAAATGGATGGAGTGGAGGAAGTAGTTGCTCGTCGGGCGTTGCGTTTGGCTTCGGATAAATTGAGTGTGCAAACTAAATTTGTGAAAAGAGATTTTTAATACGGTTAATAATTTTTTAAGAATATGAAGACGACAGATTTATCGGGAAAAACCAGGGAAGAATTATTGGAGATGTTGGCTAAAGAAAAAGCTGATCTTGTGAAGGTCAGGTTTGCTGTCGCCAGTAGACAAGAGTCCAATTACAAAAAGATGGGAATAATCAGAAAGAATATTGCCAGGATTATGACTCAGTTAAGGATAGTTGATAATGATAATAATGAATAATAAGATAAGTTAATTTGAAAATGGAGAAAAATACCAGTAAAAATAATACATCCAATTCGGAAAACGAGAGGGTTGAGCGAAGTGGTTCAGCGATGAAGGGAAAAAAAGTGATTAAAAAGGGTGTGGTAGTTAGTGATATTATGGATAAGACTATTGTTGTCAGAGTGGATACCTTAAAGACTCATCCGCGTTACAAGAAGAAAGTCATTGTTTCCAAGAAATATAAGGTTCATGACGAAGAGAATAAGTATGTTGTGGGAGATAGGGTTTCTTTTGTGAATTCCAGGCCGATCAGTAAAGATAAAACTTGGGTTGTTATTTAAATTTATGGTGTTGTCGTAATAATTTTCACATATAAGAATTTTTATTAATTAAAGATATGATACAAGCGCAAACAAAATTGAGAGTGGCTGATAATTCCGGAGCAAAAATTATCCAGTGCTTTAAGGTGTTGGGAGGTAGTCGTCGTCGTTATGCCAGTATTGGAGATATTATTGTGGCTTCGGTTAAGGAAAGCGAGCCTCGTAGTGCGGTAAAAAAAGGGGAAGTCGTTAAGGCTGTTGTTGTTAGACAAAAGAAAACATTGAAAAGGAAGAATGGAATAGCGATTCGCTTTGATGAAAATGCCGCTGTTATTTTGGATGGTATGGAGCCGAAAGGAACGAGAATTTTTGGTCCGATTGCTCGTGAGGTTAGAGAGGCTGGTTTTAATAAGATAATTTCTTTGGCGGAGGAAGTTTATTAATTAGGTAAAAAGCTATGATTAAGAAAGGAGATAAAGTTAAAATATTATCAGGCAAGGATCGTGGTAAAACAGCTAAGGTTATTCGTGTTTTACCGAAAGAAGAGCGAGTGATGGTTGAAGGGGTTAATTTGGTAAAAAAACATCGTAAGGCACGGGTTGCCGGAGAGAAGAGTGAAAGAATTACCATGCCGGCGTCGATTCATATTTCCAATGTTATGTTAATTTGTCCAAAGTGTTCTAAGTCGACCAGATTGGGTGCTAAAAGAATTGATGGTAAAAAAGTTAGGATTTGTAAAAAGTGTCAGGCAGAGTTATTATAGTTTTTAATTATTTGAATATTTATGAATAGTTTGCAAAAAAAATATATTGACGAAGTTGCTCCAACATTATTAGAGCAAATCGGTTGCAAAAGTTTATTTGAAATTCCGTCAATAACAAAGGTTACTGTCAATGTTGGTTTGTCTAATGCGACAACTACCAAGGAGTTTATTGAAGATGTTAAAAATGATTTGATGTTAATAACCGGACAGAAACCGGTTGTGACGGAAGCCAGAAAATCAATTGCCGGTTTTAAAATTAGAGCTGGTCAGACGGTTGGTATGAAAGTTACTTTGAGGGGTAGGAGAATGTGGGATTTTTTGTATAGACTAATCGGAACGGCTTTACCGAGGATTAAAGATTTTCAAGGTTTGGATAAGAAGTGTTTTGATGGGCAGGGTAATTTGAATATCGGTATTGTTGAACAGACAATTTTTCCGGAAATTGCAACCGATGAGGTGCAAACCGTTTTTGGATTTCAGGTTAATATTACAACCAGAACAGATGATTATGAAGGTAATGTTAGTTTAATGAGATTGCTCGGTTTTCCAATTAAAAAAGATTAATTAAAAATTATTAAATGAATATGGATCAAATTGCAGACATGTTAACTAGAATTAGGAATGCTCAGATGGTCAAAAAGGAGAGTGTTGTTTTACCTTTCTCCAAGTTTAAGTTTGCTCTGGCTAATTTACTGAAACAGAGGGGATATTTGAGTGAAGTTTCCACTTCTTTGGAGGGCAATAAAAAGTATTTGCATCTGGGATTGAAATATGTTGATGGAGTGGCGGCTATCAAGTCTTTGCGTAGAATAAGTCATCAAGGGCAAAGGATCTATGTGAAGAAGGATAATATTCCTGTTGTTAAAAATGGATTTGGTATGGTTGTTTTGTCAACGTCTCAAGGATTGTTGACTGATGATGTGGCTCGCAAAAAGGGATTGGGAGGAGAGATTATTTGTGAAGTTTGGTAATTAAAATTAATTTATACAATAAATGGCAAAAAAATCAGACATTGTTAAAGCACATAAGAAACCAAAGTTTTCTACCAGGGTGGAACATCGTTGTTGGCGTTGTGGGCGTTCCAAAGGTTATTTGAGAAGTTTTGATTTATGTAGAATATGTTTTAGGGAGTTAGCCAATAGGGGCGATATTCCTGGTGTTAGGAGAGCTAGTTAATTTTTTTCATTAAAAATAATTTTATTTATTATGTCTAGAATTGGAAAACAAGCTATAGATATTCCCGAGGGTGTCAATGTTTCTCTTGATAAGAGGTTGATTACAGTGAAAGGACCCAAAGGTGAGTTGTCGTTAGTATTTCGTCCGGAAGTGGATGTTGTTTTGGAAGACGAAAAGCAAATAGTTGTTAAAAAGAAGGGGCAGGGCAAATTGAGTCATGCTCTTTGGGGTACAACCAGAGCTTTGATTGCCAACTTAATTCAAGGTGTAACTGTTGGATTTACCAAGGTTTTGGAGTTGCACGGGGTTGGTTATAAAATGGCTCTACAAGGGAAAAAGTTGGTTTTACATTTGGGATTTTCTCATCCGGTTGAAGTGGAAGTGCCGGATGGATTAACCGTGGAGATTGAGCAGGAAAAAATGAAAATTTCCGGAATTGACAAGCAGGTGGTTGGGCAGTTTGCTGCCGATATCAGAGCTTTGCGGAAAGTTGAGCCATACAAAGGTAAAGGGTTTAGGTATGAAAATGAACAATTTATTAGAAAGGAAGGTAAGAAAGCTGTTGGTTCAGAATAATTTATAATTAATTAGAACAATGAGGGTAAGTAGAAATTTATTAAGATTAAAAAGGAAGAGAAGAGTCTTGGTTAAAGGTACTGCTAAGAGGCCAAGATTAGTTGTTTTTAGGAGTGCGCGAATTATTTATGCCAGCTTAGTTAATGATGCAGAAGGCAAAGTGTTGTTTTCTGTTGATTCGAGAGGTGTTAAGGGAAAGAAGTATGATGTTAAGACGGCCGGTGAGGTTGGAAAGAAATTAGCTGAAAAGGCAAAGGAAATGAAAATCCAAGAAGTTGTTTTTGATAGGGGTGGTTACGCTTATCATGGTAAAGTGAAGGCATTGGCTGATGGTGCCAGAGAGGGTGGTTTAAAATTTTAATTTTTTATTGATTTAGAAATAATATTAAAGTATGAGTAGTAACAAGAGATCTAAAAATTTCAAAGGAAAAAGATTTAAGCGGGAAAAGCCGGAATTTGAACAGAAGATGATTGACCTTGCACGGGTGACTCGTGTTGTTAAAGGTGGACGCAGATTTTCTTTTCGTGCTTCGGTTGTTATTGGAAATCGTAAGGGTAAAGTCGGTTTTGGTGTAGCTAAAGGTGGTGATGTTTCCGTGGCTATCGGTAAGGCGGTTGTTGATGCAAAAAAGAATATGATTTTTGTAAAAAGACATAATACGACTATAGCTTTTGATGTTAAGGAGAAATATGGAGCGGTGAAAATTATGTTGAGGCCGGCCAAAAAAGGACGAGGTGTGGTTGCCGGAGGAGCAATGAGAGCGGTGCTTGAATTGGCAGGTATCAAAGATGTTGTTGCTAAATCAATCGGTGCTTCCAATAAATTAAATGTGGCCAGAGCCACTTTGAGGGCGTTGGCTAAATTAAATCAAAATTTGGTTGGTTCGGCAAATAAGAGCAAGGGCAAAGTTTCCGGTAATGAGGATAATAAGGGTAAGAACGAGACGGTAACCGGTGGTCGGAATTCTCAGGTTGTTGGAGGTGGCGATGTGAAAGAGTCAAATAAAAAGTAATAACATTTTCAAAGAGATGCAAATTAACAGTATTAAAATCAGAGGAAATAAAAGAAAGAAGCGTGTGGGAAGAGGTGGCGCTAACGGTACTTATAGTTGTCGAGGTATGAAAGGTCAGAAGGCGAGGAGTGGTTATTCTCGTCGGGCGACTTGGGAAGGTGGTAGGACAACCATTGTTGCTGTCACCAAAAAGAGAAGGGGGTTCAAGTCTCGTAATATTAAGCCGGAAGTTATTTCTGTGGCTGTTTTGGAGAAACATTTTCAAGATGGTGATTTGGTGAATTTGGATTCTTTGTATAAAAAGAAAATAGTAAAACCTTCTGTTGCTATGGTGAAAGTTTTGGGGGACGGTGATTTAACCAAAAAGATTAAAGTAGAAGGGATTCTGGTTTCCGAAATCGCAAAAAAGAAAATAAAAAGTGCCGGTGGAGAGGTTTTGTAGTGGTTGGTAATATTCTTTTTTCTTATTTTGTTGTTCACAGTTTAGGTGGTTTTTATTATTGGTCGGTTGGATGTGATTTGGTATAATTTATGTGTTGGCTGTTGAGCCAGGGTAGCTCAGTTGGTTAGAGCGCGGGACTCATAAGCCCGAGGTCGTGAGTTCGATCCTCACCCCTGGTACCGAATAATTAAATAAAAACCGATTTTGATTCCTTTTTGAAAACAATTAAAACGGTTTCCAGACAAAAATGAGAATTGGAATTGATATCAGATCAATAGGCGGTCGACGCACCGGTGATGAACTTTATACGGTAGAATTGGTTAGGCATATCTTAAAAACTGATAAAAAAAATTATTATTATCTTTATACCGATGTTGCCGATGATGAGAGATTAAGGAAGATTAAGAGAGAGATAGGAGAGGAAAGTTTTGATGACAAAGTAAGAATTATTTCTGTTGTTCCAGCGTATAAGTTATTCTGGACATTTTTTTTATTGTTAAGGCAAGCACGAAAAGACAAACTTGACCTTTTGCATGTTCAATATATTACCCCCTTGTTTTTTTTGGGAAAACTGAAAGTGGTTACAACGATTCATGATATTTCTTTTGCCAGATTTCCCCGTTTTATTAAGTGGTTGGATTTATTATTCTTACGGATTTTAATTCCTTGGAGCTTGAGAAAAGCGGATGGGATAATAGCAATTTCGCAGTTTACCAAGAATGAATTGATTAGCGTTTATAATGTTCCGGCGGAAAAAATTAAGCTTATTTATAATGGTGGAGGGGGAGATTCTTTTAGAAATTATATTCCAAATGACAATGGATTGAATTCATTGAAAAAGTATGGTATTATGAAACCGTATCTTTTGTATGTCGGTACTCTTCAGCCCCGTAAGAATATTGTTTTTTTGATAGATTTTTTTTCTGAATTGAAGGTTAAGTATAAAGGAGACGCTCTAATTGATAACTTGGAATTGGTTATCAGGGGGACTGTTGGGGGGTATAATTATGATCAAAGAATAGATAATCGATTGTCGGAATTGAAAGATAATCAGCCAGATGTTTTTAAAAAAATAAAACTTATTGATTATTTGGACAGGAGAAACGAGTTGCTGATTTTATTTTCCGAGGCGGAGGTTTTTTGCTTTCCCTCTCTGTATGAAGGGTTTGGTTTGCCGGTTATTGAGGCGATGATGGTTGGGACGCCGGTTCTGGTTGCAAATAGTTCTTGCTTGCCGGAGATTGTTAGGGATGGTGGTCTATTGGCTAATCCGGCGGACATTGATGATTGGGTTGATAAGGTAAATGAATTGTTGCACAATCAAAAATTAAAACAAAAATATATTGAAAATGGTTATCGGGTGGCGGGCCTTTTTGATTGGTCTAAGACTGCGCGAGAGACTGTTGATTTTTATGAGGAGTTAATTTTTAAAAAATAATATTAACAAATATGGCTGTTTCAATGGTACCAAAAAGGAAAAAGTTTTATCATAAAGTATGGTTTTGGTTATTGCTGGGGATTGGTTTAATTGGTGTTTTTGCGGGAGTGTTTTTTTATAAAACGGGAGCGACTCTTAATAAAATATCTACCTCTGAAGATTCGGTTGTTGGTAGTTTATTTGGTGTTATTGGCAAGAGTGTTGAAGTAAAAAAAGCCGATGATGGACGGACAAATATTTTGTTATTGGGAATTAGGGGTCGTAATGTTCCCGGCGGTGGTTTGCTGGCTGATACCATTATGCTGGTTTCTTTTAAGGATGATGAAGATAAAGTTGCTTTGATTTCCATTCCTCGTGATTTGTATGTAAAGATGCCGGGAGAATCTTATCGGACGAAAATAAATGGGGTGTATGCTCATGGAGAAGGGCGAGAACGAGGTGGTGGTATAAAAGAAATGAAACAGATTGTTGCTGAGGTTACCGGATTAACGATTGATTATGGAGCGGTTATAAATTTTGCCGGTTTTAAGCAGTTGATAGATGCCGTAGGTGGAGTTGATATTGTTTTGGAAACACCTTTTTATGAAACAACTCAATTTGTACAGGGAAAAGAGTGTGGCGGAGAGTTTGTTTTGCCAAAAGGAAAGAATACTTTAAACGGAGAAAAGGCCTTGTGTTATGTCAGGGCCCGAGAGAATACTTCTGATTATGATAGAGCTAAAAGACAGCAGGTTATTTTACAGGCCCTAAAAGATAAGTTAATTTCTTTGGGAACTTTAACCGATTTTGGGAAATTAAGTAAGATACTGGATGCTTTAGGTAACAATGTTTTGGTTGATATGTCGGTTGCCGAGATGAAAGGTTTATACAAAAAGTATGCCAAATCCGGACAGCCGGAAATATTCCAAAGGGTGTTTGAGAATTCTCCGGAGGGGAAATTAATGGTTCCTCAGGATGCGCCGGCATCGGCCGGTTTCGTTCTTATTCCTCGTGCCGGTTGGGATAATTATTCAGAGATACATGAAGTTTGTAGGGATATTTTTATTCTGGCGCCACAAAGTGATATTAAGCCGGTTAAACAATATAGAAGACCTGTTCCTTTAGTGAAGAAAAAAACGAAGAAAAAGTCTAAGTCAAAGGTCAAAAAATCAAAGGCCAAGAAAAATGAAAAAGAAACGGTGGATGATGAGGATGATGACAAAGATGTTAATAAGGATAGTGATAAAAAAACGGACAATTGAAAAGAAGATGGAAATAAAACAGATGATGAGAGTTGGTGATTGCTAAAGGTGGTGTTATTTAGTTTGTTTGGGTATTTATTGTTTTCAAGTTTATTTTTATGAAAGAGGCTAAGAAGTTGTCAATTATTATAACGGCCTATAGGAAAGCGGAGCTTTTGTCTTTGTGTATAAGTGCTTTACGAGAAAATATTGACAATTTGGATTATGAAATAATCGTAGTTTCCAGCGCTACTGATGAAGCTACTTATGATGTGATGAGGGAAGAGTTTTCGGATGTTCAGTTTTTACCCCACAAAGAGAATAAAGGTTTTGGTTATTTGGCAAACAGGGGAATTGAACGAGCGAAGGGAGAGTATTTGTTTATTATTAATCATGATATTATTGTTACCAAGGGGGCAGTTGAAAAGTTACTTGAATATTGTCAGGGGAATCCGGAAGTTGGGATAGTTGGTCCGGAGTTGGTTAATTTTGACGGTACTGTACAATTATCAGCTTTTAAGTTTTACAGTTGGCGCACTATTTTGTTTCGGCGAACATTTCTAGGGAAGTTTAGATTTGCACAAAAACACTTAGATGAATTTTTGCTTAAGGATAAAATTGTCCGGAACGGCACGACGGAAGTTGATTGGCTAATGGGTTCGGCAACAATGACTTCAATGGAAGCGGTAAAGAAAGTTGGATTGTTTGATGAAAGATTTTTTATGTATTTTGAGGATGTTGATTGGTGTTGGCGTTTTTGGCAGGCCGGTTATAAGGTGGTATATAATACTGAGGTGAGGGTGGCTCATTATCACGGCAAGGCAAGTTTAAATAAAAGTGTGTGGAAGGCGCTTATTTTTAATAAGTATACAAGGATACATATCTTAAGTGCTTGGAAGTTTTTCTTAAAGCATTTCGGAGAGCCACTCCCACGGCAGGATGGTAAAAAATAATTTAAAGAATTTTTAAAAAATGAAAAAAATGGAAAATATTGGTCAAGAAGAAGTAAATGAAAATGAGGTTGCTGAAAAGTTGATAAGTGTAGCGAAAAGGGAAGAAGAGCCAAAGAAAAAAAATAAATTTTTAAGGGTTTTCTTTTTTGGTATTGCTTTTTTTCTTTGCTTTGTGTTTGGGGTTTTTTGGGGTGAATATGTTGATGAGCATGGAACGGAAGTTGAGCGAGATATTGCTTTGGAAAAAATTTTAGGAGATGGTGATCCGAGAAATACGGTTATTGAAAATGCGGATTCCGATAAGCCGGAGAGAGTCAATTTTAGGATTTTTTGGGATGTTTGGAAGAAAATGGATGAAAATTTTGTGGACACCGAAAAAATAAAAGATATTCAAGCTCGGGTTTACGGAGCGGTAAAGGGAGAGGTTTCGGCTTTAGGTGATCCATATTCTGTCTTTATGGATCCCGAAGAGACTAAGGAGTTTATAGTGGAGTTGGATGGAAAGTTTACGGGGATTGGCGCAGAGTTGACTATTAAGGATGGGATTTTAACGGTTATTGCGCCAATTGAGGGAATGCCGGCAGAAAAAGCGGGAATTTTACCGGGGGATAAAATAATCAAAGTGGATGGAGAATTAACTAGCGAGTTTACCATTGATAAGGCAGTGAAAAAAATCAGAGGCGAGAAGGGCACTAAGGTTGTTTTGACGGTTTTACATGAAGATGCGGAAACTACCGAGGATATAGAAATAGTCAGGGATGAGATTGATATCAAAAGCGTTGTTTATGAAAAGAAGGATAATGATATTGGTTATGTTCGTATAAAAGGATTTATGGATGATACCGGAAAAGAATTTGATAAAATAATTTCTCAGATGCTGGCGGATAAAATCAAGGGGATTATTGTTGATGTTCGCAGTAACCCGGGCGGTAATTTGGATGTGGCTATTGATGTTATTTCCAAGTTTATCAAAAAGGGGGAGATTATTCTTTGGGAACAGGATAGAAATAAAACCGAGCGCGCTTATCGGGCGAAAGGGGATGATGTTTTTAGTGATTTACCGATAGTTGTTTTGATTGATCAGGGAAGTGCCAGCGCTTCGGAAATTTTAGCCGGGGCTTTGCGGGATGTTAGGCAGTGTAAGTTGGTTGGTGAGAAAACTTTTGGAAAGGGTTCCGTGCAGATGTTGGAGCAATTGCCTGATGGCTCAAGTTTGAAAATTACGGTCGCCAAATGGCTCACTCCGGCTAAGCAAAATATTAATAAAAAAGGAATAGAACCGACTGTTGAGATAAAGTTGACTCTTGATGATTTGAAAAATAAAAATGATAAACAGTTACAAAAAGCGATAGAAATTATAAAGGAAGAAATGAGGTAATTTATTGATTTTCTTGACAGAGGTTTTTTTATTGGTTAGAATGAGAGAGTTGTAGCGCCATTAGCTCAGTTGGTAGAGCAGTCGCCTCTTAAGCGAACGGTCGGGAGTTCGAATCTCTCATGGCGCACAAGAGCATCCGTAGCTCAATTGGATAGAGCACTTGGCTTCGGACCAAGGGGTTGTAGGTTCGAGTCCTGCCGGATGTACCAAGATGGTTGATAGTCGCTTCAGTTTGGTGGCTATTTTGTTTAAGAAGTATTGTTAAATGATAATTTATCAATCAGTTTAAGTATAAGGTTAAGTTTTTTAATGGAAGTATGTATTCAAAAAAAGTTTTAGATCATTTTAAAAATCCTCGTAATCAAGGAGTTTTAAAAAAGGCTACCGCCACCGGTCAAGAGGGAAATCCGGTTTGTGGCGATGTGATGAAAATTTATTTGGAAATTGATGAAGAAACCGGAGTTATTAAGGATGTTAGTTTTGAAACCCTTGGTTGTGCAGCTGCCATTGCTGTTTCTTCTATTTTAACAGAGTATGTTAAAGGAATGACTGTTGAAGAGGCAAAAAAAGTTACCAAAGAGGATATTATTGAGGCGGCCGATGGTTTGCCTCCCGCTAAAGTTCATTGTTCAATGTTGGGGATTGATGCATTGAAAAAGGCTTTAGAAAATTACCAAAAAAAGAAATGAAAAGAATATATTTAGATCATAGCGCTACGACGCCATTAGACGAACGAGTTTTTCAAAAAATGGAGCCGTTTTTTAGTGATTTCTTCGGTAACCCTTCTTCAATTCATAGTTTTGGTATGGAGGCGATGGAGGCAGTAGAAAAGTCTCGTCGGCAGGTGGCTGATTTTTTAAATGCTACGCCGGAGGAGATAATTTTTACTTCCGGAGCTACTGAATCGGATAATTTAGCTGTTTTTGGGATTGCCGAACAATTAGAAAAGGATGGGTATTCTTTAGACGGTTTGCATTTTTTGACAACCAAATTGGAGCATCCGGCTGTTGAGGAGCCTTTTTTGAAATTAAAGAGAAGGGGGGCAGAGGTTGATTTTTTGCCGGTTGGTAAGAATGGTGTTGTTGATCCTTTAGATGTCAAAAAGGCCATTAAAGAAAATACCGTTTTTATCTCCGTTGTTTATGTAAATAGTGAGGTTGGCAGTAGGCAACCAATTGGTGAGATAGGTAAAATCGTTAGTGGTATTAAAGAAGATAGGGTTAAGGGTGATAATTCTTTTCCTCTCTATTTTCATACCGATGCTGTTCAGGCGGCGAATTTTTTTAGTTGTGATGTAAAAGAACTTGGTGTTGATTTACTTTCTTTGTCTGGTCATAAAGTTTATGGACCGAAAGGTGTTGGCGCTCTTTATGTGCGAAATGGGATAAGGATAAAGGGGCAACAGGTTGGTGGACATCAAGAAAATAATTTACGGAGTGGTACTTTGAATGTTCCGGGTATTGTTGGTTTGGGGGAGGCTTTGTTTATTGTTGCTAAGGAAAGAGAAAATAACAATCTTCATTTGCAAAAAATGCAAAAAAAATTGATTGATGGAATTAAGGAAAAAATCCCGAATGCTTACTTGAATACCGATTTAACAAATGCGACGCCATCTCATGTTCATTTTGCTTTTCCTGGAGCGGAAGGAGAAGCGGTGTTGATGGAATTGGATATGCGTGGAATTTGTGTTTCCGTTGGTTCGGCCTGCGCTTCATCCAGTCTTAAGGCGTCTCCAACTTTGATGGCGATGGGTGTGCCTAAGGAGATAATTCATGGAGCGGTAAGGATGACTTTGGGGAAAAATAACACTGACCAAGAAATAGAAAAGATTTTAACTGTTTTGCCGGAAGTTATTGAAAAATATCGGGCAATGGCTCCGAAGAATATAAATTATGGTAATTTTAATGAGTGATGATACAGGAAAACAATTTAATTTTCCTCCGGAGGTTATGGCTCAATGGAGAGGCAAGAAGCATTTCTTGGAGGGTGAAAATGGTATTTTGATTATTTTGATTCATGGTTGGACCAGACCTCCGCGACAGATGTTGCCTTTAGCCAAGATTCTTAATGGGTTTGGTTACAGTGTTAGTTTACCATTACTTTCCGGACATGGTAGTGTTCCGGAAGATTTGGAGGGGGTAGTCTGGTCTGATTGGGTAAAGGATATTCGCCAAGAGATTGAAAAACAGCGACGAAAGAAAAAGTATCGCAAAATTATTGTTGGTGGTAGTTCTTTGGGTGGAACGATTAGTCTTTTGGTAAGTTTGGTCATGGATGTTGACGGTTTGATTTTGATTGGTACTCCTGTTCACTTTAAGAATCATTTATCAATAAAACTATCTTCGTTGATAATGCCTTTTTTCAAGAGGTATATCAAAAAAAGAACGCCTAAGAATATAAAAATTGATCCGAGCAGTGGTTATCAATATATGCCAACTAAAAATGTTAGAGAGGTTTTGTTGGCTGTTCGCAAATCGGTATTTAATTTAAAAAAGGTGAAGGCCCCGGTTATTATTTTGCAAAACAGGGAAGATTTTTTTGTGGCTAAGTATTCCCCGTGGATTATTTATAAAAATGTTTCTTCTGAAATTAAAAAAATAGTTTGGATTGATAGCAAGTCTGAAAATCATATTCCTCAAGACAAGGAAAATCGTCTGATTGCTAAAGCAATTAATGATTTCTTTAAAAAAATATTTGTCAGTAAATCCTGATTCTGTTATTATATAATTAGTTTGGTGTGTGTTGGAAAGGAAGAAGTTAATTTGTTCGTTTAAAATGATTATGACATTAACAATTTATAAATTTATCGAGATTTTTTAAGGAATTAATTTATAAATTGGGGGTGTTTTTTGATCTTCTAAGAAATTGATAAAAAAAATTACCAATAGTTTTTTGCGAGGAGAAAAAATATCAGAATCAATTACTCGTTCAGCTATTTTAATAGCGACAATGGGGTTGGCCAGTCGAGCTTTGGGTTTGATTAGGGATAGGATTTTGGCCGCCAATTTTGGCGCCGGGGATATTTTAGATGCATATTATTCGGCATTCAAAATCCCGGACATGGTTTACAGTTTATTGGTGATGGGAGCGTTGTCTGCCGCTTTTATTCCTGTTTTTTCTTCTTTGGTTGTTGGCAAAAAGAATAACCACAAGAAGGCCTGGAAATTAGTTAATGAGATACTAACAATTGGTGTTGTACTTTTGGCAACAATTTCCCTTTGTCTGTTTCTTTTTGCCGATTTACTGGTTGATTTAATTGCTCCGGGTTACAGTGAAGAGAAAAAACTCTTAGTAACGGAGATGACGAGAATAATGTTGTTAAGCCCAATTTTCTTGGGGATTTCCGGAGTGTTTGGGGGGATTTTAAATTCTTTTAAAAAATTTTTCTTTTATTCTCTTTCTCCAATATTTTATAATTTGGGAATTATTGGCGGGGCGGTATTTTTGGTGGATTATTATGGATCGGTCGGTTTGGCGTGGGGAGTTGTTCTGGGTGCTTTGTTGCATTTATTAGTTCAACTTCCGGAAGTTTTGCGTTGTGGTTTTAAATTTCATTTTGATTTTAATTGGCGAGATAAAAACTTTCAAAAAATTATCAAATTAATGATTCCTCGTACTTTGGGAATTGCTACTTCACAGGTGAATTTATTGGTGGCGATTGTCTTGGCATCTCTTTTAGAGTCAGGGAGCTTGGCTGTTTTTAATTTTGCCAATAATTTACAGAGTGTTCCCTTGGGTTTATTTGGCGTTTCTTTTGCTGTCGCTTCTTTTCCGGTGATTTCTTCCTTGTGGGCTCGTGGTGAAAAAACACAATTTGTTTTGCGATTGACCGGTACTTTGCGAAAAATATTATTTTTTATTATTCCTTTTTCCGCTTTGATTTATATTTTGCGGGCTCAAATTGTGAGAGTTGTTTTGGGGGCGGGGAAATTTAATTGGGAAGACACTACTTTGACTTTTACTGTTTTGGGAATTTTTACATTTTCTTTGTGGGCGCAAAGTATAATTCCCTTGTTGGCCAGATCTTTTTATGCTATGCACAACACCAAAACCCCATTTTTCACCGCTCTTTTTTCGGAGACTTTAAATGTAATTTTAGCAATTATTTTAATAAAAAAATATGCCATTATCGGATTAGCAATGGCTTTTTCCACGACTGCTATCATTAATGCTCTTTTGTTGTTTTTTCAGTTGCGTTGGCGAGTGCCGGAAATTAAAACCGGTGGGGTGATTAAAACTTTTAGTAAAGTTACTTTTGCGACGCTGGTGATGGTGTTGGTGGTTCAACTTTTGAAGAATATTATTGGCGCGGAACCATTTGGTCCGGAGAAAACATTTTTGGGAGTATTCTTCCAATTGAGTGTTTCCTTGTCCGGTGGTTTGGCGATCTTTCTTTTGTTGGGAAAGGTCTTACAAATTGATGAACTTCAGCATTTTATCAAAACTCTTCGTCATAAATTGACAATTAAAAAAATCATCTCCGGCGCCAGAGATGAAATTGGGAATTAACGTTAGGGGTATCCGAAGTTTTGCGTAACGGAGTGGGGAAGATAGGGGAGAGTGAAGTGCAACGAGTGAACCGCATAATACTGCGTTAGGCGAGCCGAACGGAGCGATAGCGGAGTGAGAGTGCAACGTGCCTTTAGCGTACATTTTTTTTATCTTTTTCTTCCATAATTGTTTCCTGTGTAGCTTTTATTATTAAGTGCAAAACAAAATTTTTCTGTTTTGGGCGGAGGGCAGAGGGGATTAAGGGGTGAATGCTCGTAGCCCAAAACTCCTTATTCCTTTTTTATTTAATCGCTTCTTCAATGATCTCATCAATTTTATTTCTTTCTTTCTCAATTTTTCTTTTCATTTCTTTTTGTTTATCTAATTCTTTTTTTATTTCATCAACTATTTTTTGTTGATGAGATAAGGGTATGTTTGGAATTTGAAAATTTGAAATTTCTTTTGAATATAATTCTATTTGGTTAGTAGTACCTGTATAATCTCTTTCTATTTGAAAGATTCCTAAAATACTTCTTAAAAAATAAGTTAAAAATAAAGGATTGTAAACTTTATAATCAATTCTTATTATAGAAATATGACTATCAACAACTGCTTTTTTTTCAAAGTTCACAATATCAACTTTCCCCAAAGACCCCTTTCCTGTAGATGCCAACAATACATCACTTTTTTTGACTTGAGATTTTAAATGATTTTGGTAAAATCCTTCATTTACAAATTCCTCTTCTGATAATTCAATATAAGAATTTTTTAAATGATTAGTTTTTATTACTGGTATTAAACCATTATCATCATATTTAGGATTATTTCCTCTATGTATTGGTTCTATAATTATATTTTTTAACTTAAATGTTTTTATATTATCTAAAATTTTCATTAATTTTTGAGTAGGTGAATTATGAAATCTTGTTGAAAATCTAAATATATCACTTTTTGATAAATCCGAAAAATTTATATTAAAAACTTTTAATTTTCTTTCAGGTAAAAACTGAGTTCCCGCACTCATTCCTTTACCAAATTCATAATATAATTCTTCATCAAACCTAAACTCTCGTGCAAAAACTTTATTGATTATTTCTTGTGGTTCTTTAATTTGAGATTTTAGATTCTTTATTTCTTTTTCAACTGGTTCTATTTGAGAAACTATTTTGTCTTGTTTTGTTTTTGGGATTTTAGGGATTTTGATTTTTAGTAAGTCTTCTACTTTATAAGCTGAAATACCTATACCTCTATATAAGTTATTATCTAAAAGTTTTTTTAATTTTTTAGTTCTTAAAATATATAAAACAAATTTTTTATTCCAATTTTTATGAACACAAAAAATATAAAAACCATTTGAGAAAACATAATTATTTAAATCTTTGTTTTCAAACATTAATGCAGGTGATTTTGCTAATCTTAAGCTCGAAATTAAAATATTATCATTAGAAATTTTATATTTTAATCTTCCTGGATGCTCATCTTTGGTAACCAACTGATAGTTTATAATTTTACCATCCTCATCTAAATATTGTTGCCCTGTTGGTATTCCTTTATATTCTTCATTATCTTTATAATCAAATAAATTATAATCTTCTGATAAAATATATTTTAATTTTATTGTATCCCTATTTGTATTAAATAAATTCCAATCTAAAATATGTAAAAAATAATGATATTTAACATCATTTCTTAAATATTTATCTTTACTTATTTCTGAGAAATTTATTGTAAATGTTTTCATAGATATTTTTTTAAATAAAAATTGTAAATACCTTTTTAGCCACTGCTTTAGTAGCTGCTGATTTATCTCCTGTTAGAAAAATAGCATTATTATCTAAACACTGATTTATAATGATATCATCTTTAATATAACTTTCTCCTTTCATCCCAGAAACATCATTATGTTTATTTAAAAAAGTTAATTTTATACGTCCTTTATTAGCAAATTCTCTTAATTTTTCTAATTCTTTTTTGCCTTTAGAAGTACCATCTATTTCTTGAAAAACAACATCAGAAATAATAATGTAAAAATCCTGAAAAAATTTATTACCGTTTAAATCATTACTCAATATCTTTCTAGATAAAGCATTGGTGTCCGGAAGGATATAAGGAACATAATATCTTAATGTAAAATCAGCATTCTCAATATTTGCATTACACGCATCACATTTAAGACCAACTACCCTTTCCTTTGTTTGTTTATTAAGATAATTATTAAACTTAACAGATTTTAAAATTGCCCCACAGTTAGAACACACTATTGACAATGATGAAATAGACGAAATCCCCTTATTAAATTCTTGTATAAATTCTTTTGAAAGTAAATCAATGTTAAAAGGTGGAGCTGGCTTATTTTTTATAATTGGCTTTCTTTCTATCTCTATGATTGTCTTAAATGACCTTTTTATAAACCATGGCCACTCTCTTCCTGATTTATACCATTCATGTAGCCATTTCTTTGTTTCATTATTTCCCACATTACCACTACCAATTTTTAATCCATTTATCTCAAAATCATTATTTTCATTTATTGCATTGATTACAGCTTCTCTTTGCCACTTAGCAATGACAGAAGCTAAACGAACTTCTATAAAATTATCATCTGCTTTTTCTAAAATTTGTACTTCTATATTATTTTGTTGTAGAAAATTAATAAAGGTTTTTAAATTTTCGCCCACCCCATAATTATCAATAACAACCCTAACTTTTTTATTCATGAAATCATATTGACTATTCAAAACTGCTAATATTCTTTGATAAGTTACATCAATAATTTTATTAACATTATATTTATCAAAAATCCAAGGAGGTATTTTTTCAATAATAAAATCTAGCCCCTCTTCTTTTAGTGCATCTAATTCTCTAAATAAGCTATTCCAAAATTTAAAAGTTTTTTTCTTTTTAGTATCTGCTGAACCTATTATAGATTTAACCTTGCTTACTAAATTATGTGAAATTAAAGTAGCAACTAAAATTACATGACCAGCTACTTCACCTTTTCCAGACTCATCTAAACCTATATAAATATCAAAATGTTCTTCAATATTATTATTTAAATCATTAATATAGCTATATATTTTTTCGACTTTTGGATTATTACTTCTTGAACCATTACAATAAATCTTTCCAGAAGAATAATAATCAAATATTGCATCATAAAATTTCACTGACCATTTTTTATACTGATCTTTAGAAACATCTCTTTCTTCACCACCTAATTTTAAAAGATGTTTTTTAATTGCATTAGCTTGTTCATTAGTAATATTTTTCCAAGTATAATTTTTCATATTTCCCTTTTATTAAAATTAAAACCCTACTCCCAACTAATTTCCCTCATATAATCCAAAACAGTTTCTTTCACTCCATCATCAACCAAAATTTCACCTCTATCATCGGTGCGATAAAGTTCATTTGGCATTGGTTTTTCTCCTCTCTTTGTCCTCTTATAGCCAACATTTTCAACTTCTGCCATAAAAATTTTATAATTCAACTCTTTGGCGACTTCTCCAAAAACCCACCAAGTGTTTACAAATCCAAAAACATCTTTTGTATCTTTGTCGTATTTACAAAGTCCGTTTTTCCCAACAAGTTCATCTTGATATTTTTCGACCAATTCTTTGACAGAAAGTTCTTGATCTTCGTCTTGAATGTAATCTTTAAGCATTCTCGTTAAAATTTCTTTTTCTTCTTGCTCCGTTAAATTTTTAATTGAAGGCAATTTATTTCTATCTTTCCCATCGATATAGATTTTTACAAGATTTTCACACCTTGTTTTCAAATTATTCCATTCGTCAGAGTATTTTTTCCAAATTTGATTCCACTGTTCAATTTCTTCTTCAGTTTTCTTTTGAGCAAATAAAAGACTTGTTTTTGTAGAGGTAAAAGGTTCAAAAGTAACTTGAGGTAATGAAACAACCGCTTTTACATTGAAATATTTATAAATAAAAAGTCTGATATATTTATTTTCTGTTGTATCAAAAATAGATTCGGGCAAAACAACGCCAAAACGACCCTTTGGTTTAAGAAGTTGATACCATCTTTCCACAAACAGATTTTCAGAGTTCTTTTTGTCTCCAAAAATAAATTCTCTTTTTACATTCTTCTTGGTTTCATTATCCAAATCTACACTAAATGGTGGGTTGGTTATGATGACATCAAATTGTCCGTTTACTTCTTTGTCAAAATAATCTTTGTCTGGTGCGTATTGTTTTAAAAAATTAGGGGCTGTTTCTTTATCATAAAATCTAAAAGGCAAAAGTCCGTCTTTTACAAAGATATTAGTTGAACCATCGCCGTGTAAAATCATGTTTACCTTTGTAGCAGTCCCAAGATTAAAATTAATTTCTACCCCATAAATATAATCTTTTGCCCATTTATTTTCTCTATGGTCTGGCATAAACCATTGATGAAATTTATCATCAACATCTCTTGTGTCGTGAAGTTTATCTTTAAGTTTATATTTCAAATTTTTAGTAATAAACTTCATGTATTCAATCAAGAAAGTTCCGCTACCAGCACTTGGATCAATCAGGTATGGAATTTCCAAATCATTATTCACTCTCTCAATTGCTAGATTATCAAGTTGTAAACCCCAAAGTAGAAATTTTACAATATTGATGTGGGTAAAAAATTGCCCTTTGCTTTGTTTAAATCCGGTTCTAATAATACCTTCAAAGAAGTCTCCCAAAATATCCTTCCCGTCAAAACTATTTTTCCCATCAACAAAAGAATAACGTTCAAGTTGGGCAACAGTATATTTAAGTTTATTCAGTGAAAACTTATTTTCATCAATAACAAAAGATTTTTTAAGTTTATTTTCATCAACAATATTTAATCTTTGTTTTAAGGCTCTTCTGTAAAGTTTATTTATTCTTTCAAAAAGTTGCTCATTTGTTTCAAAGCTTTCTCCGTCTTTGAATGAAAAAATTTGAAAGTCATATTTTTCACCTCTTTTCTTTTCACTTTCATCTTGAATTTTTGCCAAAATAATATTTACCAGAGAAGAAAAAACATCATTGTCATCTGTTCCACCGCCACCCCAAAGGACATTATGTAAATTTTTTCTAAGTCCGTCTAATTGGTTGTGAGAAAAATTTGTTTCTAAATCTTTTTTACCACCTTTTATAAAAGGTTCTTTTTGTGCTTTTCCGTATCTTTCAGGCAATTCATCGGCAAAATCTCTAACTTCTTTCCATGAATCAAAAGAAGTAAATTTTTCATAATCAATTAAAATACATTTATCTTTAATTTTATTTTCAATTAACTCAAATGTATATAAAACGAGATATTTTACATTTTTGCCTTGTCCTTTTTCTTGACTGGCAAGATTAAAAAGTTGTTTCTCAATTACCTCGTCTTTGTCTTTCTCGTAATCTTGTGGGCTTTTTAGCTCAATATAAAGAAATGCATTGCCTTTATCATCTCTAACAATAATATCAATTCTTGGTTTATTTACTTTTGGTCTTCCAATATCATATTGTTTTTCAAGCTCAATATTTTCCGGCTTATATCCTAATTCATTTACAAGTTTAGCGAGGATAAAAGCCCTAACAATTTCTTCATCTCCTCTAAATTTATCAATTTTCCAACCTTTTATTTTTTCGGAATATTTAACCTTTTTATTCTTAAAATCATAAAGTTCTACAGCTTTAATTTTTTGCTTATCCAGATATTCTTTAATTGAGCTTGTGTTCATAATCTTTTCCATTTAAATTTAAAAGTTTTTTATAGTATATAAATTGTATCTTCTTTTTCAATTTAATAAAAATGTTTTCGTAGCGTAGCGGAGAAAACACCTTATATCCCCTCTAAAAATAAAAAAAAGAATTTTGTTTTGCTTCCTTATCCTTAAAGCAAAGCGGGAAACCTCCTTATTATCCAAAATCGCGTGAGCGATTTTGGATAACGTCAAGATTAACCGAAGTTCGTCGTAGGCGAATTTGAACGGAGAAACCTGCAAGCTTTCGTAGTCGGTTAATCCTTGTTATATTCCCCGAAGGGCTGAAATTTACTGCAACGACCCGAAGGGAAATTTCAGAGTTATTTTTTGGCCCTGTACTTCAACCATAACTTTTTGAAAAAGGGCAAAGACAAAGTTGAAAGAACAAAACCTATTGTTGGGACAATTGAATTAATGAATGGTTTTGGTAATTGGGCAAAGTAGAAGAACAAAACTATTGTTAAATAAGTTAGAATTGCGATAATAATTCTCCTTGACCAGCTTGTTTCCCAAGCTTTGTCCAATTCTACTTTTTTATTTCTTTGTTCAATTGCAGATAGCCTTTTTTCAATATCAGTCATAATAGGTTTGTTATGATTTAAAGTTTATAATATTTTTCTTTATAGGGGCTAAAAAATAATTGAATATAACTCGTTTTTATCCGAAATATTTTTCGTGATAAAAATATTGACAAAATGCGAATGGTTGATAAAACTCAAAAAAGTATTTTATTTTATAAATCATTCATCATTTTGTGATTAAATTCTATCATGAACAATCTTGTTTCGCAAGCGGAAAATTTATTAAAACTGCGAAATTATTCAGGTAAAACCAAATTTTGTGTAGTGTTTTAATAGGCGCGATCCTTGACGGAACGGAGTGGGGAAGATAGGGGAGAGCGACGGCAAGAATGAGTCAAGTATGCTGTGTTAGCAGGCTCGAACGAAGTGACAGCGGAGCGAGAATGCAACGTGGTGCGATCAAAAGGAGCGAGTCAATTTTCAAAAATTAACTCTTCTTTTGGTAAAATTCTATGACATTTCCTTCCGTATCCTTGATTTGAAAGATTTGGTATTCCTCAATCTTTTCCAGCGGCATAACAATTTTGCAATTTTTACTTTTTACAAGCTCTAACATTTTATTTATATCTTTAACTTCAATATTTGGCACAACATTATTGCCGTTGGAAACCCCCTCTCCATCAAGTGCGGGGTTATAAAGCAGGAAGGAAATGTTTTCAAAGTCAAAGGAACTCATCCTTTCATCTTTTGAAGAGACTTTGACATCAAAAATATCTTCATAGAATTTTACCGCTCTGTCCATATCTTTAACGGCTACATAGATTGCTTTGATTTGTGGTTTCATAGTCATAAGTTAATTGTAAAGATTAATAAACTTTTTGTTAATTTTTGAAAATTGATTTCACTTAATGGGCGGCGGTATATCCGAAGTTTTACGGAGCAAGCTTGCTTGCGAAGTAAAATTTCAGATATACCGAGTTATCCGAAGTCGCGAACGCGACGAGGATAACGAGACGGAGCCGCCGCCTATTATTCAAAATCGCGTGAGCGATTTTGGATAACGTTAGGGATATACGAAGTTTGCCAATTGTATAATATGCCGAAGACTTACAACTGGTAAATATGGGTGCAGAGAGGAGGAGGGACGACGACGAACGGAACCGCATACACGCTGTTATATGATGTAATTTATCAAAATTTTCTATTCAATTTTCAATATTTTGCAATCTACGAGATATGGCGACTTGAAATCTGTCATTTCACCTGCTTTTTTGCCTGGAAATGGGAATAAACGTGCTGATAATGGTTTGTCTAGCTTAATTGCTAAAGTCGCCATATCAAGAAGTGTCGCTTCAATCTTTTCTGCCGGCGTGTCGCCTGGTATTGGAACTGTGTCTAAACCGACTCCGCAAACTGCTGAATACAAAAGCAGGTTAGTAATGCTGTAAGTCGCTTCATTTGCTCTTATTGCAAGTCCAATGTCTTCGCAGACTGGAAGCATAAGACCAGAATAACCACATATCTTAACTGACAAACCTTTTAATACGCTAGTAACTAAAGCAGAAATTGTAAGTGTTCCTTGATTTCCAAATTTACCAAAGCCGAGTTTTTCAAATGCAAAAGCAATACTTTTATCTTCCTCAAGTCCTGGATTTAGTGATACATCAATGCCGTTGTAACCAACGCCAAAGTCTTTTGAAATCTGTTTAGCCAAATCGGCGACTTTTTTAGTTTCTTCCTCAAATATTGCTTTCAAGTTTTGCTCTGCCTCTATGAGGTTGCTTGATTTTGAAAATGCTTTCACTGCTAAGTCTCCGCACTCCAAGCCAATACCGAAAGCGGTTTCTCCTTCGTGGAAGCCAGCTGGGAAGAATGGAATGCCTGGCTTACAATTTGCGGAGGCGCAAAATCTAAAGTTTCCATAACCGTTTTCGGTTTCTTCTGCTATGCGCTTGATTACTTGAGCTGTTATTTTGGCATTTTTAAAATCTATTCCATTCTTCTTGTCGCCGATTTTGGCGGAGCATGAAATTTGTGAAGTAACTTTGTTAAATTCAGGAATGAGCTTAATTTTGTCTGGTGTTTTTGCGTAGCCTATATTGAAAAAACTTACATCTAGGCTTTGGCAAATTTCCTCTATCTTTTTAATTGCACTTACAATTTCTGCGTCTGAAAGACTACCAAGATATTCTTCCCAAGAATTAGTGGCTATTCTGGTCGTTTGGACTTCGTAACCTGCTTTTTCAAATACTTCTTTGGCTTTCTGGTTAAACTTAGCAGTTTGCTTGATTTTATCTTCAACATCAGGCGATTGAAGCGACACGCCAGTTGTGATTGTTCTTATCTTCATGGTGCAAAATATTAAAACTAAAAATTTTGATAAATTATTTCACATAATGGGCGGCGGTATATCTGAAGTTTTACGGAACAAGTCTCCTTGCGAAGTAAAATTTCAGATATACCGAGTTATCCGAAGTCGCGAACGCGACGAGGATAACGAGACGGAGCCGCCGTCCACTATCCAAAATCGCGTGAGCGATTTTGAATAACGTTTCAGTATATGCGATGTTTTGCGGAACGGAGTGGGGCAAAATATGGGAGAGTCTGTAAGAACGAACCTCATATCCGCTGTTAGGAGAGGGTGAGCGTAACGCAGTGAAGTGAAAGTGTAGCGTCTCCGAGTGACTGAAAGGAGCGAAGGCGTATGACGCAGAGTGCCGCCTATTTTTTAGAAAAAACCAATTCTTTAAAACCAGTTTGCTCATCAAACTCTCTTGAAAACTTAATATTTTTAAGTTCGCCAATTATTATTTCAGCAGTAGTATATATAGGACAGCCCTCTTTAAGGTGGCCGCCAATTGTGCTACCGTCTTTGTTCGCTAGTGAAATATGAAGATGAACACCAGCTTGAGAAAGAGTGCCAACAAGCGAAACTATTTCAAATTTTTCTTTAAAATCTTTAACAACATCTTCATCTGCCATTCTGAGGGTTGCCCCTGCAAGAGAACCTACACAAGTTAAAATGAGGCCTGCTTGAATATTATTCTCTTTAGTGAACTTGACTAATTCTTCTTTTAAATCTTGTTTGGGATGTAATCGTAAAGTAAATGTTTTCATAATAAATATAGAATTTGATGGGTTTTAATAAGTTTCGCGGCGCTTGAGTAATATGTCACTTAATGGGCGGCGGTATATCTGAAGTTTTACGGAGCAAGCTTGCTTGCGAAGTAAAATTTCAGATATACTGAGTTATCCGAAGTCGCGAACGCGACGAGGATAACGAGACGGAGCCGCCGCCCATTATCCAAAATCGCGTGAGCGATTTTGGATAATGTTCTTGAATATGCGAAGTTTTGCCACATCATTATTAAATTATTAAGTGGCAAAATTTGGGCGGAGCCTATAAAAATAATTTATTTTCTAACTCCAACACGCTCATAACTTTCAAAATATATATTATCATCTTTAAAAACTTCAACCACTTTATATTTTCCTTTTGTATAAGAAATATTGTTTTCTACAAAATGTGTTGCTTCTAAAATTATAATACTTGCTTTCGGACGTGAAAGCACTTCATTACCTTTCGTCTCAAGTAACGGGATTTCACCATGCAACCAATAATTTCTTTGACCTGTTTTTAAAAAAGAATATATTTTGTCTTTCTCGAGCGGGTTTGGAATGCACTCTTCAATTTTTCGATTTCCGTTTTTATATTCAGAAATATTTCTTAGAGCTAAATCTGGATTAAATTCTACTTTAATTCCCATATGGTTAAACTAAAGAAAATAAATTATTTTTATAGACGGAGTCGCCGCCAATTATCCAAAATCGCGTGAGCGATTTTGGATAAACTCGTTTTTATCCGAAATATATTTCGTGATAAAAATATTGACGAAATGCGAATAGTTGATGAAACTCAAAAAAGTATTTTATTTTATAAATTATTCATCATTTTGTGATTAAATTCTATCATGAACAATCTTGTTTCGCAAGCGGAAAATTTATTAAAACTGCGAAATTATTCAGGCAAAACCGAATTTTGTGTAGTGTTTTAATAGGCGCGATCCTTGACGGAACGGAGTGGGGAAGATAGGGGAGAGCGACGGCAGGAATGAGTCAAATATGCTGTGTTAGCAGGCTCGAACGAAGTGACAGCGGAGTGAGAATGCAACGTGGTGCGACCAACGGGAGCGAAGGAGTAAAAGTAGCTCTTGGGTGGGAACATAAATATAGCACACACCTAAAACAACTTATTGTAAAATTCTTTCCTGTCAAATGAATTAAGAAATTCTATCTTCTTTTTCTCCCAAAAGAAATCATCGTCATCATTAATAAACCATCCAATACTCATAAAAATAACCATTTTCAAAAGATCATACAAATGGTTTTTCTCAATTTTAGTTAATTTTCTGTATTTATTATATTCTTTGAGAAGATCTTTTGCTTTGTTAAAGATGATTTCTTTTTTGTGTGGCCATGCCCAAAAATAAACCATGTTTGCGATGTCATAAAGCAGATAGATATAATTTGCATCATCAAAATCTAAAACTGCGCTGACTTTTCCATTTTTATATAAAAAATTAGAAGGGTGAGTATCGCAATGGCAAACTCCTTTAGGAAGATTGTTTGGTAACTTCAATTTATTTAATTCTGCTTTTAACCAATCCAATCTTTTCTTTGCTTCAGATTTAGATTTGATTTTTTTTGAATTTGAAATCGCATTTTTCCAACAGGATTCAGGGTTATAAGTATCGCGAACTTCAAAATATTTTGGTTTGTACCCAATAGTAATTTTATGGAGTTTGCCAATTGCTTGTGCGATTAGTTTTGGATTTACTTTCTTTTTATGTTCTCCGTCCATAAATTCAAATAGAGCAAATGGTTTATTTTTGTATCTTCCGATAAAACCACCTTGAATGTTTCTTATTGGTGCTGGACAGGGATAAGAATGTTTAGCGAGATATTGCAAAACAGTTACTTCAAATAAAGCATATTTCTCAGTTCTGCTTTCATAATATCTAAACACAAATTTATCTTTTTCAGTTTCAAGTAATAAATTTGTTTGAACAGTACCAAGTTTGAATGGTTTAAATTTCTTAATTCCTCCTAAATTATAATTGGAAAGAATTTTATTGAAATCCTCTTTTGAAAAAGTTGTTTTAACCGCCATATGTTTAATCAATATTCTGTAATATATAAAGTGTGTGCCTCAAAGGGTGGGAAAGAGCTATTTTTATTTCGCTTAACGTCAGGATTATGAGAAGTTTTTGTGAAGTAAAAATTTGGGTGAAGCCCGAGTCGAGGGCTAAACCGTATATCCCTTGTTATATTCCCCGAAGGGCTGAAATTTACTGCAACGTCCCGAAGGAAATTTTTAGAGTTTTATTTTTTTGACTGTTTGTAATTATATTTTATTTATATAATCTTGAGTAATTTCAGATAATGAAGTAACTAAATTTTTTGTAGGGTAGGATTTGCTACGGTCTGTAACTAATCCTATGCATTTCATATTACCTGTTATTGCCGCTTGCATTCCACTAACACCATCTTCAATAACAAGACAATTTTCTGGAGGTATTTTAATTTTTGATGATGCTAATAAAAAACTTTCTGGATCGGGTTTACCTTTACTAACCATATCCCCACTAACAATATATGAAAAATAGTCTATCACACCTAAAGTTTTTAAAACAGTTTTCACATAATTCAAATTTGAAGCAGAAGCAACAGCTAGAGGATAATTAGAATATAATCTTTTTATTAATTCGACAGAACCATCAATACCACTAACTGACTCTGCGGCAAATTTTTCCATTTGAGACCACTTTTCTTGCATTAGTAAATCTAAATCATATTTTTTATTTTGTTTTTTTAGCAAATCATCAAAAAATTCTTTTGTTCTTACTCCAGAATATTTTTCTGTAATTTCAAGAGGAGATATGTTGATACCATATCTACTTAGCAATTCAGATTCTACTTTTGAATGTAATTTCTGTGTATCTGAAATTACTCCGTCCATATCAAATATAATTCCTTTGATCATAGTGTTGTTAATTTAGTTAAAAATATAAATCTTTGTGTTGAGGTCAAAAAATAAATTGAATATAACTCGTTTTTATCCGAAATATTTTTCGTGATAAAAATATTGACAAAATGCGAATAGTTTTCTTTGTGCCACTAATAAAACTATATCACACGGTTCACTTAAAATCAATCACACTGGTGAATTAAACCCTAAAGTGTAATACCGAGGTTGAACTTCGGTGTTGCTTAGTTGTTTGGCGTTAGTGTTACTAAAAACATTGCCAAGTGGGAAATAAATGGTATGATGAAATTATGAACAAGATGAAAAATATCAGAAATTTTTGTATTATCGCTCATATTGATCACGGAAAGTCCACTTTGTCGGACCGGCTTTTGGAATTGACCGGAACGGTGGAGAAGCGAGAAATGAAAGAGCAGTTGCTTGACCAGATGGATTTGGAAAGGGAGCGGGGAATTACGATTAAATTACAACCTGTACAGATGCACTATCAGGCATCAGCAAGCAGTCAAGGAAATAATTCTGGATCACGGATAAGTGATTTTTCATCTGCTCGTACCTCGCAGGAAAAATCTACTTTCCGAGATGACAATAAAAGTGATTATATTCTCAACTTAATAGATACCCCCGGTCATGTTGATTTTGCTTATGAGGTTTCGCGGTCTCTCGCTGCGGTGGAGGGGGCAGTGCTTTTGGTGGATGCCACTCAAGGGGTGCAGGCCCAAACTCTGACTAATTTATATTTTGCCTTGGAGCAAGATTTGGAAATCATTCCCGTTTTAAATAAAATTGACTTGCCCAATGCCGATGTGGAAAAAGTGAAAAAAGAAATTGTTCACATCTTGGGCTGTTCGGAAGAGGAGATTTTGGCGGTTAGCGGGAAAACCGGTGAGGGCGTAGAGGATTTGTTGCGAGCAATTGTGGAGCGTGTACCGGCGCCAAAAGGGAAGTTAAAGGATTATGAAACGGGAGAACCGGAGCCGTTAAGAGCTTTAATTTTTGACAGTGTTTACGATTCTTACAAAGGGGTTTTGGCTTATGTGCGGATTGTGGACGGAGAAATCAAGAAGGGAGAAAAATTAAAGATGTTGGCAACCGGCGGGGAGAGTAATGTGGTGGAATTGGGGCATTTTGCTCCCAAATATGTTCCTTGTGACAAATTGTCTGCCGGTGATATCGGGTATATTGCTACCGGATTTAAAAGTGTGCGAGAGTGTAAGGTGGGGGATACGATTACGACTGCAACTGCGTTGCAGTCGTCGCGGAAGGATGCGGAAGGGACGCGGACTGACGCGGAATTACGACTGCGTCACTACGGAAAGGATGCGGAAGTATCGCTGCGCGGTACGGAAATTGAACCTTTACCCGGGTATGCGGAGGTGAAGCCGATGGTTTATGCCAGTTTTTATCCGGTGGATGGCGGAGAGTATAATGTGATGCGAGATGCGATGGATAAGTTGACTTTGAATGATGGCGCTTTTACCTTTGAGCCGGAAAGCAATCAGGCCTTGGGTCGTGGTTTTCGTTGCGGATTTTTAGGGCTTTTGCATTTGGAGATTATTCAAGCCAGACTGGATCGGGAGTTTAATATTCAGCCAACAATTACCACGCCCAGTGTGGTTTACCGGGTGCATAAAAAAAATACCGATGAAATTTTGGATATTTATTCACCAACTGAATTGCCGGATCCTTCACAAATTGATTTTATTGAAGAACCATTTGTTCGCTTGGAAATTATTACTCCCGCTCAATATATGGGGAATGTTATGGAATTGACCGGTAATATTCGGGCGGAATACAAAAGTACTGATTATATTGATGCTGAGCGAGTGCAGTTGATTTTTGAAGCCCCTTTAATGGAGGTGGTGGTTGATTTTCACGATCAGTTAAAAAGTATTTCTTCCGGTTACGCTTCAATGAGTTATGAACCGATTGATTATCGTGTCAGTGAATTGGTTTGTTTGGATATTTTGGTGGCCGGAGATAAGGTGGAGGCCTTTTCGCGAATTGTTCCCAAAGAGAGAGCTTTTAAAGAAGGCAAGGCAATGGTGAAAAAATTGAAAGAGATTTTACCACGACAGAATTTTGCCGTGGCTATCCAAGCGGTTATCGGCGCCAAAGTTATTGCTCGGGAAACTCTTTCCGCTTATCGTAAAGATGTTACCGCCAAGCTCTATGGTGGTGATGTAACCAGAAAAAGAAAACTCTTGGAAAAACAAAAGAAAGGAAAGAAACGAATGGCGCAAAGAGGAAAAGTGGAAATTCCGCCGGAGGCGTTTTTGAAAGTTTTACGAAAGTAGTACCGTTGCGCGGTCGCAGAAGGGCGTGGAAAAAACGCTGACTGACGCGGATTGCGACTGCGTCGCTACGGAAAGGATACGGAAAAAACGCTGATTGACGCGGATTGCGACTGCGTACTTGTGAGCTGATACTGACTTTAGCGGACTTACATAGACTTACCGCTGAGCGGAACTATACAACTATTCAATTGAATAGTTGTATAGATGGCAAGAAGATTTAATTGTTGTGTTATTTGTTTTTTGTGTTATTATTCTATGTTTACTTCTCCTATTTCAATATCGCCATCACCTTCTATTCCTCCTTGAACATTTCCCTGGCTATGAATTTCAATTCCATTTTGAGTGTATTCAACATCCCACTTTCGATTACCACCATTATTTGGTAGAAGGGGATTAAAATTAAGTTGTTTTTGCGTTGTTTCGTATTTATTTTCTTGATGTGATGTAGAGGTAGGGGGACGATTGGCGAATTGATTATCTGTCGTAATATCGTCGTTACTTTTTTTATGTAGAGGGCTATTTAAATCTTGAAGATCAATGTATTTTTTAGTGTGGTCACCTTTCTCACTGTTGCTTGTGTATGGTAATTGATTTCTTCTATAATATTGACCTGAATAATTTGTTTTTGGTCCCGGTTGGGCGTATGCTTCTTGGGGGCCGAGTTTTTCAATGATGGATCCGAGTTTTTCTCTGAGTTTTATTAATCTTTTTTTCATGTCATCCAAAGTCGAATCTTTAGGATTGTTTTCAAATCCCTTTAGTGCATCCTTTATATCTTCTTCCATCTGTTTCGGAGAAACTTTATCTTGCTTATATCCCCGTTTTTTTTCATTGCCGGTATCAATTACATAAGAACCATCTATAGCTTTTGTGTATCCGGCGGGAGCACTTTTTTTGGTGACGGAATCACTGTATGTTTTTTCATTTCTTGTTGACAATGAACCTTTTTCTCCAGCAAATGCCGGTGATGATAATAATACAACCGTCAGAAGCGATGTTATAATTTTTTTAGTATTTAATGCTCCAACAAGTTTTTCGAGTTCATTGATTGGATTATCTAATCCCGGCATTTTTTCAGCCATTGTTTTAAAATAATAATTAAAAATTAAACGATACAACAGTATCTTAAATTGCACTTTTATCATAACACAAAACGATTAAATTGGCAACTTGAATAAGATGAAACACATCGTGGACACTTTTAAAAATAAAAGGTAAACTGAAAAACCGTTTAAATCGGATAATTTACTATGAAACCAAGAAACAATGCACCCAAAACAGTGAGACATTTCTGTGTGGTCAGAAGCATTTTCTGCAAATGATTTAACAGAATGCTACAAATTTACCGACTTTGGAAATGAATGATGTAGATAGATTTAATAAAATGTTAACGGAATGGTTAATAGAACATAACTCTATCAGACCTCACGAAACTTTGGGTGATAAAATTCCGTTGGAAGCCGCTGAAAGTCTGGTGGGGTTGTCTAAGATGTGGTCATCTTGTACATTTATTTGACTTATTTCTTCAACTATCTATAATTAAGAACCTGGTTAAAATAACCAGGTTCTTAATTTTTTAAAATAATAAATATGACAGAAGATTTAACAGAGAGTGGGAGTTTTGAGGAGGGGCTAAGAGAGGACGAATTAGCAGAAACAATTGCTTCGGAAATAGATACGGCAACTGATTTGAATGGTGTGAATATTTGTATTTTTTTTCCTTTATTGGTTGTTAGTGGAAAGGTGAATAAGGCAGTGGCTCTTATAGATAATTATAAGAATGATGAGAAATATTGGGATTATGCGGAATTGTTGGTGGAAGTTTGTTTTCATGAAGATAAACCGACAGAGGCTTGGCGGGTTTTTCAGAAATATGTTGATAGGGGGGCAAGCCCTGATTTTTGGCGTAGTTTTTGTTTGGAATTGGCGAAAAAGGGGGATGACAATTTAATCACCGAAGTTATTGAATTTGCATCAGACAGGGAATCGGCAGTTATTGCCGGAGCTATTTTAATGGAAGCACTTTTGGAACAAAATGAAATCAACTTGGCTGAATATCTTTTTCAAGTATTGAAGGATAAAGGAAAAGCGACTGATTCGGAAAGTGAAGTTCTTAGAGTGGTAATAAAATTAAGCAAGACAGGAGGCATAGAGCCGGGAGAACTTACATATATTTATCGACAAAAGGATCCTCTTATTATGGAGAAAGAAGAGGAAAGATTTAAATTTTTAATACGCTTTTTGTGTCGGCGGTTGATTGTTGTACCAAAGAAAGATTTGGAAATGATAGTGGAATTTGTTGATTATTTCAGTGATTATATGCAAAGAGGAGATGTGGATTTCAAAACCTTCCAAGAAATTCATGATTATCTTTTAGAAAATGGTAAATTTGATTCGCATCAAGATTTTTTTAAAAAAATGAGTTTAAATGGTTTGCTGTATGATGAATTTCAAAATGATTCAAAAAAAATCGCTTTGACTAAAATTTTCTATGGCATAAGAACAGAAGATAATAAGTTGCATCAAGAGGGATTAACAGAGTTTAAAGAGCACAACAGAAGGAAGATAGAGGATTTGGGAGATATTGAAAGTGACACCACGGCAGATTATGGGTGGGTTACTTATGCCTGGGAAAAACAACATTTACAACATAGATTGTTGGCGGAAATTTATGCTCAAGAGGCGATTTTTGCTTTTTTGCATGGCGACAATAAAAGAAAAGCGGAAGAATATGTAACAGAGATGGTTAAAGAAGCGGATGCCATTTACACTCCTCCGCAGAACAGACAAACAGTAGAGAATCCTCGTTATAATGCTTATAACAAAAAAGTGTACAAAGAAATTAAGAGGAATTTAAAAGAGTGGTTTCTGGAAGCGGGGTTGTTGGATAAATTACCCAAAAGAGGTGGATGGTGTGATCCATTCAAAGGTAGGGCGGAAAGAGAAAAGGAGGCAATAAAAAAAGCACAAGTGGAAAAAGAGGCAAAAACAGGAGTAGAAGTTGTTGAAGTGGCAGAAGACGGTAGAAGATTTTCTTATAGAGCAAATGTGAAAGGGGGACTCGGGTCTGAGATAGTGGATTCTTTTGATGATTATTTGAGTGAGGGTGATTTGGAAGAAGCACTTAGTTTACTTGACACTGCAAAGATGATACATAATCATTATTTAGCCTGGGAGTTAGGGAAGGAATTGCTGAAAAAAGTCCTGGAGAAAAAAAATCAAGAACTCTCTCAAGCGTATTTCCGGGGTATTTTTGAACGAGTAGGTGGAGATTATTTTAGTCCGGGGGATCATGGTTTCCCGGATGATTATTATCGGAAAATGGCGGATTTTTTTATTTATGGATTGGAGAAGGGGTTGGTGGAAAGGGATGATTGGAATAATTTAATTTCCAAAATTGATAATCATAGACTGTCTATAAATGAACTGGTTAGGGAGATGAGTCGTGGGGTTGGGAATCACAGATATTTTGTTCCCAAAAAGATGATTATCTCTTTCGTGGAGGCCTTACTGAAAGCCGGTTACACAAAAGAGGCCTATGGTTTTTATGGAGCACTTTACGAGAGAGAGCTTATAAACAACAAACAAGACGAAATGGTATCGGCGACTATTAACACCAAAACCAGATTGGCTGTTTTGAAATTACTGGCGGAAGAAATAATTGTCTGAATTTTAGTGCTGTTGTCTGACGCTGTTTCATTAATTAAAATTTATCATCATAATAAGGGCTGTTTCCAAACTCCGTTTTTGATGAATTTCTCTAATTCTTAACCGGCGAATGCTGGTTTTAACCGGCGTATGCTGGTCTTGTCCGGTGAATACTGGTTTAGCCGACACGCCTTTGAAAAAATCTATCAACACTATACTATCTTGTTGTCACTACCATATTTCGTAATATAGTAGTGTAGCAGAGGAGAGCGTGGCGTGGATAAGTTTTTTAAAAAGTCGTAGATTGGGGGGGGCGAAAATCGGAACTTGGAAGCGGTTCTTAATAAGTGTGACAATCAAAAACTTCCCCACATTTAACTGTAAGGGAAGTTTTTTGGTGTTTAAAGCTCAAATTT